>Ga0114999_10002115_pt1 | contig 26632 bp, 20 predicted proteins | sample ArcticOcean_MG_C_3_FD_89820 | JGI IMG/M metagenome (GOLD analysis project Ga0114999, IMG submission 89820) | Marine microbial communities from western Arctic Ocean - ArcticOcean_MG_CB8_126 | ecosystem: Environmental > Aquatic > Marine > Oceanic | place: Arctic Ocean: Canada Basin | collected...
CAGGTGTCTACAAGGCGACCGCCGCTCCGTAGGGACCGGGTACCTGCGCCTTCGGCTGGGGAGCCAGTCCCTGGGATGGAGGTGGGGGGGCATCACCAGTTGAGCAGGTGTGGTTTCTGAGCGTTCCAGCCGTCGTTGGACGGGAAGACGGTCTGCATGTCGATCTTGCTCAGGTCCTCGGTGAACCAGTCCTCGACCGTCGCCCACCATTTCTGGAAGTGGGGTGTTTCGCGGTGTTTGTCTAGAGAGTCTTCGTTGAGATAGACCTCGTAGAGGTAGTAGCGGCCGGGGACGGCTGGGTCTTTGAGTATGTCGAACCGGAAGCATTCGGGTTCATCTCGAGTCGATCCCTGAGCGTCGCCGAGGCTGACGTCTTCGAATTCGGAGATCTTGTCGAGTTGAACATTGAGCGTAACGAAGATGGCGTACATGAGAATTGCCGTTCGGGAAAGTGGATGTGCGACGGTGGACAGGAGCAAGCCGCAGAGGCCGGGTCAGTTGATGCGGGCGGCTGTCTTGAAGGCTGTGGCGCCGGTGTCGATCCAGTCGCCGACCCCGGTCATCAGAAAACGGACTCCCAGGTCGGTGAAGTGAGCGACATTGTCGTTGTTGGTCAGTGTGCCGGCCGTGCGGCCGCTTTGGGCAATCTTCTTGAGAGCGTTTTCTCGGGTGGCCACGACATCGGGGTGGTCCCATTGCCCGATCAGCCCCATCGACGCGGCCAGGTCGCTGGGTGCGACAAAGAACACGTCGATGTTGTCGACTTCGAGAATTTCATCGAGGTTGTTGACGGCCACGATGTCTTCGATGAGCACGATGAACAGCGTCTGTTCGTTGGCCGCGTCGAAGTAGCCGTCGACGCCGTAGCCCTGTCGGCTGGTGAACAGGCCACGTTGTCCGATGGGTGCGAACTTGCCGCCGGCGACGACGTTTTCGGCTTCGGCCTTCGTGTTGACGTGCGGGACGACGATCCCCTGCACGCCCCGATCGAGTGCCCGGTAGATGATCGCCTGCTCGTTCTGATTCACTCGTAGAATCGACGTCATGTCCCACAGGTCGCAGGCTCGAGACAAGTCGCCGATGTCGCGAAAGTCGACGGCTCCGTGTTCCGCTTCGAGCCAAACGGCATCGAAGCCGGCCGGGCCAAAACGGTCGATGTCCTCGGGGTCGGTCAGGCCCGATATGCAGCAGACCGTCTCGCCGGCAGCAAGGCGGTGTTTGGTTCGATTTCGTCTCAGGTCCACGGTTCACTCCTTGGTTGGTTTGTCCTGGTTGTGTTGGGAAGACTCGATGCTCGCGCCGAGACCATCCAGTCGGCGTCCCAACTCCTCCTGTAACTTCTCGATCTCCTCGGACTGTTCGCCAAGAAACAGTGAGGTCAGTGTGGCGGTGAAGACACCGACGAGCACCATGCCCATGATAATCAGGATCGCTGTCAGGAACTGGCCCGAGGCGGTTTCGGGGTTGTGAATGTCGCCGAATCCGCCAGTGACCACCGTCGTGAAACTCCACCACAGTGCCAGCGGGTACGACGAGACGGCGTTGCCCGGGTCGGCTGCCGCTCCGGAATCTGCTGCGGAGTCCGCTCCAGTCCCGCTGCCGGTTGCAGTGGGTGAGCCTTCGATCTGGTAGACCAGCATCGCTCCGAGCAGTGTGACGATGACGGCCCACCGCAGGGTGCGTTTCATCAGTTTTACATCGATCACATCCTGCAGTTTGTCCATGCCTCGCCAGAGCAAAAAGAACAGACGCAGGAACCTGAGAAATCTCAAGACACGCAGGACTCGAGCGAATCGAGCCAATCGGGCGACGCGACCGAATCGGGCCAGTTGGGCTTCTCCGGGAATCGGGATCGACGTCACGAAGTCGATCCAATGGTGTTTCCAAACGAATCTCTTGGACTCGGCACACGAGAGTCTGAAGAAGAACTCACCCAGGAAGATGACGCAGCAGACGGCATCGATGATGAAGATGCTGTCGCTGGAGAGCCAGGTGGGGCGAAGGGAATCGGGGCCGGAGGTTGTGTCGTAGACGAGCAATCCCAGGACAACGACGATCAGTGACATGACGAGGACTTCGAGTGCGGTCAGCGCGGTGCGTGAGCCGAGTCGAGCGGCCATGTTGTCGCGGACGATTCTGCGATGAACGGCATCATGGAGTTTGCGATCGAGGTCTTCGAGCGATTCCATTTCGTTTCGCAGTCGTGTGGCCTGAGTCTGGACTCGTTTCAGGATCTCGGGCCTGGCGTCCAGGACGGCCTGGTTGGCCGTCTCTTCGTACTCGCGTCCACGGTTGGCCAGTTCGGAGTATTCGTCGTGGATGGTCGCCTGCATGCGTTTTAGAGTATCGACGGAGATCGAAGCCGCTCGGATCTGGTCGAGTCTCTGTAGCACGCCCTGCAATTCGGCGTGCGAATTGGAGGGAGAGTCGTCGTGGGTTTTCGCCGAATCCATGTGACGAGTATATCGAGACGGGTTTGCAGGATGCCAATTCGAGGTGGGATTTTAGCGGCTAAACGGGTTGTGGGTAGTTGGTGTTGTTGGAGGCGATCGAAAACGTGGGGATTGGTCGGGCGATGGGAATTGCGGCTTGTCGAGCGGTTTAGAATCGAGGCTCGGATCGAATGGTCCAGACCGCGATCAAACTTGTGACCGAGGCGAGTGGATGTTGCGAGATCGACTGGAATCTCTGTTCGCGTGGCTGCGTCGAGTGATCACTCAGCCGTTCAGCGAACTGAATCGTTGGCAGCGAGCGGTCCGTTTCGGCTACGACCTCGGCCGTTACGGGGCTCGGCAGTTGAAGCACGATCGTGCTCAGCACATGGCGGCGGCCCTGTCGTTTCGCACTCTGTTCAGTTTGCTGCCGGTGCTGGTGGTGGCCACCTTGGTGGTCAAGGGGTTGATTGGCCTGGAACCGTTCCTGGCGATGGCCGAAGAGCTGCTTGTGTCGGTCGGCTTGGACACGATCCGCGTAATTCCTTCGGACGGAGTATCCGAGCAGTCTCAGACGATCAGTGTCTGGCTCAAGGAGATGTTTGGCCAGGCGGCCAAGGTCAACCTGGCGGCCGTGCACTGGATCGGTGTCGCGTTGATGCTGTATGCGGCCTTGTCGCTGATGGTGACGATCGAGAACTGCCTGAACGTGATCGTGCGTGCACCGGTGGGTCGTCGCTGGAGTCGGCGTGTGCCGTTGTACTGGTTCGTGCTGACGGTCAGTCCGCTGCTGGTCGTCTTGTGGTATTTCCTCAACCATCGTTTCGACATGTGGATCACATCGATCGAAGCGTGGCACTGGCTGGCCTACATGGCCTGGTTGTGTTGGAACCTGTTCTTTGCCTGGTTGTTGATGTTGTCGGTCTACATGCTGGTCCCCAGCAGCCAACCGAAATTCCGGCCTGCGGCGGCCGGTGCCGGAGTCGCGGCGGTGCTGTTGGTGTTGGGCCTGAGAGGTCTGGGTGCGTACCTGAACTATGGTTTCATGGTTGGGCAGCTCTACGGATCGCTGGGCCTGGTGCCTCTGTTCATGATCTGGGTCTACCTGATGTGGCTGACGGTTCTGTTTGGGCTGGAGGTGTGTGCCATCCTTCAGGCGTTGCCCGGTCGACGACTTGAAGAGTTGGAACGGGACCGCAAGTCCGAATCCCTGGTCGACCCGGCGGCGGTGGTTGCGGTGATGGAGGTGATTGGGACGCGGTTCAGCGACGGTCAACCGACGACCTTGGTGCAGGTGTGCGACGCGACAGGTCTCCCGGAACAGGCCGTATCGAAGATGTTTTCGGGCCTGTTGATGGAAAACCTGCTGCATCGACTCGACGGCCCGGCTGACACGGTTGCGTTGTCGAAGCCTCCGGAGCAGATCACCGGAGTCGAGTTGTTGGAGGTGGCATTTCGGCTGGTCGATTCGGGTCAACCGGTCGCCGGGTCCCGTCTGCTCGATCGACTCCGCCAGGTACAACGCGACCTGGTGGCAACGACGACATTGGCCGGGCTGGTCGAACAGCGATCGGCGTAGCCTGGGTTCCACTCGCAGTGGGATCCCGATTCAATTCCGCGTCGGCATCGGTGCCTTGATGCGAGTTCGCCAATCGACCATCAGCTTGTGCAGTCGAGCGGCGACTTCGGGTTCGGCCTCGAGCAGGTTTTTTGATTCCCCGATGTCGCGACCGGTGTGATACAGCTCGAGTCGTGCGTCCTCGAAGAACTCGATCAGTTTCCAGTCACCTTGTCGGACGGCTGCGGCCGGAGTGGTTCGCCAGGCGCCCTGGTATCCATAGGCTTGCAGGTAGCCGGGGAAGTGCCAGAACAACTCGCGTTCGGACAGGGGTTTGCCATGTAGCAACCCGACAAAACTGACACCGTCTGAGGGTTGGTTCTCGGGCAACGTGGCTCCGGCGATCTCGGCGAGCGTGGGGTAGAAGTCGACGGTGATCAGTGGAGTCGAGCAGGTCGAGGCGGGTCGAATGTGTCCGGGCCAGCGAACGATCATCGGCACGCGGATGCCGCCTTCGTAGAGCATCCCCTTACCGCCTTTCAGCGGAGCGTTATCGGTGATGCCATTGGGGAGTATCTTGTTGGCCGAGGTGTAGCCTCCGAGTCCACCGTTGTCGGAGGTGAAGATGACGAGTGTGTTGTCGGCGATCTTCGTGTCCTCGAGTGTCTTGAGCACCAGCCCGACTCCGGCGTCCATCGTCTCGACCATCGCGGCATATTTCGGGTTGTTGTGTCCCTTGGCGGTTGCTCGTCGGGCATATTCGGCGGCGAGTGTCTTCTTGGCCTGGATCGGAGTGTGCACGGCGTAGTAGGGCAGGTAGAGGAACAGCGGCTTGTCGGGTGAGGTTTGAACATGTTGGCGGATGACTTGAGCGGCTTCGGCACTGAGTCGATCGGTGAGGTGTTCGCCCTTGGGTCCGTTGTCGAGTTGTGGATTTCGGTAGGGCGAGAAGTATCCGCCTCGTGGCGAGCCGGACTGGTTGCCGGCGAAGTTGATATCGAAGCCCTGTTGTCGGGGTCCGGCGGTTGGTGGCGAGCCCAGGTGCCATTTTCCGAAGTGAGCGGTGCTGTAGCCTGCGGCCTGCAGGGTTTCGGCCAGGGTGATGATCTTGGTGTCGAGCACGGTCGTGTTGTTGACCGGGACCAGTTTTCTGAGTCGTGCCGGGCCGCGGGCTCCGCTGCCGACGGTGTAGATGCCGTGTCGCGGCGAATACTGCCCGCTCATCAGGCACGCTCGCGTCGGGGCACAGTTGGGACCGCAGGTGTAGGTTGCGGTGAAGGTCATGCCCGAGCGGGCGAGTCGGTCGAGGTGAGGCGTGCGGTAGTAGCCGCTGCCGAAGCAGGCCAGGTCGGTGTAGCCCAGGTCGTCGGCGACGATCAACACGATGTGCGGAGGTGCCGAGCGAGCGGGCGAGGTGAGTGCGGTGATCAGGACCAGGAGTGTCAGCAGGCGAATGGGCATATTGTTTGGTAGGCCAGGCTATGCCTGGCGCGTCTCAAGGTTCGACGTTGTGAGATAAGGAACCGGCGCACTGACGGATGCGAGTCTGGAACAGCCTGACCTACCTGTTTGGGATCTGCAGGAGGTCGATTCCTTGGCGGTCTTTTCGGATTCGCAGTTTCAGTCCCCAGATGGCGGTCTTCTGCTGTTTGCCTCGTGGGTCGTAGTACGCGACATAGATCGATCCATCGTCGAGCTCGGTGCCGATGGCGTAGACGTAGACGGACGGGTCGATCCGAAAGCCTCGATCTCGAGCCGGAGCGGTCCAGGTGTGACCGTGATCGTCGCTGAAGATCAGCTGCAGCCCGCCGGTGCCTCCGAACCCATACAGGCAGACGATGGTGTCATCCTTCAGAGTCAGCAGGCAGGGGGCGACCATCTTGATCCCGGTCGGTTGCGGTTGACTCCAGTTGCGGCCGTCGTTTTTCGAGAAGGCGAGTTCCCCGTTTGGTCGAGCGAACATCACGATCTGGCCGTTGGCGGCTCGAGTGATGGCCGGTTCGTCGAGTGCTCCGACGGTCCCCTTGAGTCGCGACAGGAATTGCCAGCTCTTGCCCTGGTCGTCGCTGCGGTAGACACCGAGTTCTTCGCGGCCTGTCCAGGTCTCTTTGCCGTAGGTGCTCAACAGGATTCTCCCGTCGGGCAGCACGACCGGCTTGCCACACATCCGATCGTAGTAGGCAAACGGTGAGGGCATGTAGACGGGTTTGGACCAGTTGCGTCCGCCGTCGGTCGATCGGATCGAAGCGACTCGGCTGTTCTTGTTCCGGCCGGGTGGTGGTTTGTCGTAGCCGTACCAGTTGTCGATGACGAAGAAGACGCAAACGAGTGTGCCGTCGTCGAGTTCGACGATGACCGGGTGCCGGTCGTCGCCGGGCGTATCGACCAGTGTGACGGGTTGCGACCAGCTGTGGCCGTTGTCTTTCGAGCGGCACCAGAGTCCTCGGCCGCCGGTCGGTGCGTCGGCGTTCTTGGGAAATCCGGCGGCGATGTATTGATCGAGTAGTGGTGGCTTGAGATTGATGGGGGTGGGGAACGAGACGTGCCAGTAGCCGGCCGAGAACGAGCAGAGCAGGTCGCCGTTCTTGAGTTGGATGACGGATTCCCAGCCGATGAATCCGGTGCAGCCTCGGTAGGCGGGGTGCGGGTTGATGTTGGGGCCGGTGATCATTTTCCGTCGTATAAGGTAGTCGCCGGTCGAGTGATCCTCGACGACGCGAACCTGGAATTCCGGATCGGCCGCGTCGCAGGCTGTGGCAAGCAGGACGGAAGTGATCAGCAGTAAGAGCCGGTTGGGCATGTTGACCTACGAGTTGTCCGAGTCGGCGGTGACGAACGATTTGAGTGCAAAGCCGCTGATGATGCTCAGCGCGATCAGGCCCACAAAGGGTACCGGAGCCATGTCGGTTTCCAAGCCGTGCGTCAGGTTGACTCCGAAGATGGCCGACAGCGTGGCCATGGGGAAGAAGAAGGCCACGAGCACATTGAGTCGATGTGCCGAGCGGGCCATCTGGAGTCCGGACCTGGCCTGGCTTTCGGCCTGCAGTGCGGTTGTGAAGCCGAGTGTATTTTTGGCGTCCTGGTAGGCGAGTTCGGCCATGCGTTCGACCTGGTTGGCTCGATCGCGAAAGACGATAATTTCGTCGGCTGCCGGGAGCATTTCCCGAGCGTGTTGGAGAGCGGAGTGCAGGTTGCGAGTGGTTCGGGCCAGCGGTGCGAGTGCGGTGATATCGGCGTGAAGTTCGACGGCATTTTCGTCGACCACATCCCGTTCGTCGATTTCGGCAACGATCGTCTCAAACTCGGCCAGGTGCGAATCGAGCGAGCGGCAGGGTGTCCCAGTGGCATGTGCCGACCAGCTTCCAGCGGGGTCTTTCCAGAAGTATCTCCCACCCCGATCGGCATGGTCGTCGCTGGGTGGTGCGTGCAACACCAGCAGCAGGTTTCCATCGTGGACCATCGCGCGTTGTCGACCGGCGGTGACTCCCAGGCGATCGCGAAAGACTTGCGGAATGTCCCACGACGTGGGCAACAGCGAAGGTCCGGTGTTCATGTCAGGATCTCAACGGAAACAGGGACAGGCGTCCGTCGTGGGGCAGGTATCGGTCCTCTTTTTGCCCGAACTCCTACACCGCGTCAACCCACTCGGCCCAGTAGGTAAACGATTCGTCGATCTCCGAGGCGTTGTCCATCATTGTGTCCGAGCCGCCGCCTCGCACGCAGCAAGACTCATAGGTGACGTTTAACCAAGACGATGACATATCTAGTAGATTCCCAAATGGGCCGCAACTTGGGCGCATTTTCTTCGTCTTTCCCAAGAGCAGGTACAGTGGTCGACATCCTGATGTCGCTGTGTCGCCATGATGCGGGCGAGCGAGTAGGATGCCGAGGTGGTTGGTTTAATGATTGTGATGTCAGGAGCACGGTCGGTCATGAAGTCGATTGTTGGGTTCGCGTTGCAGGTCCTGCTGGTTTGTCTCTTCGTTTCGTCACTCTCGATGGCGGCAGAGCCTGCTGCGGGTCGGATTGGTCTGGGCGACTGGCCGTGGTGGCGCGGCCCGGCTCGGGATGGCGTGGCCACCGGCCCCGATGCTCCGGTTACGTGGTCGGCCAACAGCAACATTGCCTGGAAGGTTCCGGTGCCCGGTCGCGGTCATTCTTCGCCGACGGTCATCGGTCCCCTGGTTGTGATGCAGACGTCCAATGAGACCGAGAAGACGCAATCGGTCGTGGCGTTTGACCGCAAGTCAGGCAAGCCCCTGTGGCAAACAAGGATCAACAGTGGTGGATTCCCCGTCCGCATTCACCGCAAGAATTCGCATGCGTCGCCGACGGTCGCCTCGGACGGCACGCGTCTGTTTGCGGTGGCGTATCATCACGAGGGCATCCATGTCACGGCTTTGGACATGGCTGGCAAGACGCTGTGGCAGAAGCACATCGGCCCCTTTCGTCCCGATGAATACAAGAACGGCTACGCCGCCTCACCGATTGTGTTTGGCAGCAAACTGATCGTGCTCGCCGAATGCGATGACAGCAGTTACATGGTGTCGCTGGACGTGGCCACCGGCAAATTGGCCTGGCGGACAGTTCGCCCAGCCCGCATCAGCTACTCGTCGCCGATCCTCGCCCTCGTCGCAGGTCGCCAGCAGGTGCTGATTCCTGGTTGCGATCGCGTGGCCGGCTTCGATCCGGAGACGGGAAAGAGCCTGTGGGAGGTTCCGGCCACGACGATGGCGACCAGCGGCACGATGGTCTGGCACAAGGACCTGGTGTTTGCAAGCGGAGGGTTCCCCAAGTCCGAGACCGTCTGCATCCGAGCTGATGGTTCGGGCACCATCGTCTGGAAAAATACTCAGAAGTGCTACGAACAGTCGATGATCATCTCGGACGGATTCCTCTATGCGATGACTGATCTGGGGATCGTCTTCTGTTGGCGAGCGACCGACGGCAAGGTCATGTGGCGAGAGCGACTGACCGGGCCGATCAGTTCGTCGCCGGTTCTTTCGGGCGGGAATGTCTACATGACCAACGAGCGAGGGACGACATTTGTCTTCAAAGCTTCGCCTGACAAGTATGTCGAGATGGGCCGAAACACTCTGGGCAACGAGGTGTTTGCCACTCCGTCGATCTGCGGCGGTCGCCTGTATGCTCGGGTCGGACATCTCGAGGCGGGCAAGCGACGCGAGATGCTCTACTGCATTGCCGACGAGTCGAGTGCCGCGGTCACCCAATGACCGGTTCATTCGAGCAGCGAGTCGATCTCGCTTGAGAGCTGCTTAAATCGTTCCCAGGTCAGCCGGACCATTGCATCCTCTGCCGCCGGCGTACTCGCCGCCACCGCCTCATCGAAGACCTTCGCCGCTCGCTCGTCGTCCTTCCGTTTGGAGCGTTCGACCCGTTCAGCCATTGTCCGCCGGGTGACTCGGAGTTGTTCGAGCATCGCGGGGATGTCGAGTGTGTTGTTGGGTTGGTCGAGCAGTTGGAGAACGAAAGTCCAATCGGAGTCGTCGGGATCTGCGGCCAGGCAGTCGGCTGCCTGTGGTGCTGCGGCGGTGAGACCGGCTGCTTCGAGTCGTCGTTTGACGGCGTTTAGTGCGAATCCGGTGATGTGAAAGCGGTAGGTGTCGACGGCGTCGGTTAGTGCAGGTCGTGTCAGGAAGTTCTTGCCCAACCCGGTGATTTCGGCCTCGGTGTAGACCGGCTGTTCGTCGACTGACTCGAGTCGTTCGACGGCGGTCTGCATCAGTTGGATCGTCGGCCGAGACAGCGCATCGATACTCAGAGTGTCGTGCTTGGCGCGGTCACGTTGCCGGTGCTTTTCGTCGTTGCGAAAGACCTGGTACAGACTGTGCCTCAGCACCCAGGCGGGGGTCAGTTGATTGAGTCCATTGGGGAGTTCTTGATTCAAGTCGAGAGCTGCGGTGGGCGTGTTGATCAACGAGAAGGGAAACTCGAGTCGTCCGGGCAGCGTGGTGACACCTGCGGCGACGACGGTGTGTGGTGCTGAAGTGAAGTCGGTGGGGAACTTGACCAGGCAGCCGAGTCCGAAGAACAAACCTTCGCCACAGCGGATACCCTGGTCGGCCGTGCGGCCGGTGTGATTGGACCCGACCTGTGCTCCGGACCCGATATTGCCTCGACCCTCGGGCCAGATGGCTGCGATCAGTAGTGACTGGTGGTGAGCGGCGACAAAGGGGCCCAGGAGCGACGCGGTGACTTCGGCCTGACCGATGTGCGAGTTGGCTCCGATGTACGATTCGGCGATTGTCGCGTGGTGTTCGATTGTGGCCGATTCGCCGATCACCGAATCGGTGACGACCGCGTGAGTGTTGACGGAGGCTCCCCATTGCACGATCGATCCATACAGGCAGGCTCCGTCGGTGACCGACGTGGGTTGTTCCATTTCTGAGATCACGCAGCTGTTGTCGATCGCTTGGGCGCCGCGGATTTCGGCGGCTCGCCCGACATAGGACCCGGCAACGCGTCCCGAATCGTGAATCACGGCTGCTTCGTCGACGATCGTCCATCGACCGGTCGCTTCGATGACGTACTGTTCGAGCAGACTCACGTAGTCGACCCAAAAGTCGTCATCGTCGAACCACCTGAGCAGTTCACCGAGCATCGTGGAGTTCAGTTCGGCAAAGACGCCCAGTCGGCTGCGGCAGACTTCGAGTCCTGGCGGCAGTGTCAGGTCGCACCCATAAAAGGTTTCGTCGCCTCCGGTCACACTGTCGGTGCCGACGATGCTGGCATGCGGACTGACGAGTGTGTCTGAGATCAGTCCGACCCGGTGGATCAGCGCTTCGTCACCGATTTCGCAATCCTTGAGTGTCGAGTCGTAGACTCCGGTGGGCAGCGACGTGCCCGCAGCAAACTCGGCCGGCTCGCCGCTGAAGTGGCCCAATACGACGCGGCCCAGGAAGTGGTTGCCCGAGATGTGGTCGGCGGTGAACTCGGGGCCAACTTCAATTCTCGACCAGTCTCGGGCTCGGTTTCCCTGCGTGCGGAGTTGTTGGATTTCATCGTCATCGAGTGGCCGCGTGGCGACGCCAAGCACGAGGCTGAGCTGGTCCTGCCCCCATTGACTGACAGAAGCCAGCGTGTTGAGCAGTTCGGACTGTTCCATGGACTGCCGGATCGACTCGAGCAGTTGGTGCGAGTTGTGACGGGGCATGGTACATGCGGAGGAAGTGGTGGCTCGGGGGACGCCGGTTTCTGTTCTTCAGGTTATAATCATCGGCCAGGTTGGTTTTACCGAGACAGGCCGAGGAAAACGATGCAAAGCGGTAGCACGGTTCGGGAAATGTGGTTACTGAAGGTCGGGCTGGTTTTTCTGGTGTCCGTATCGGGCGTGGCCAACGCGGGGCAGTTGTCTGACGAGGATGACGAGTACCAGCCGGGATTGGTTGGTTCGTACAGCGGTGGTGGTCAGACGATCGAGCGAATCGATTCGGAGATTGCGTTCGACTGGAAGTTGTCGTCGCCGGATCCGCGTTTGCCCGAGGGGTCGTTTCGAGTCGTTTGGCGAGGCAAGCTGCTGGTCCGCCAGCCTGGTCGATATCGCTGGCACGCGTATGTCAGCGGTGGGGTCGAGGTTCGAGTGGGCGGCCGCGAGGTGTTGGCGGACGGAATGGCGAAGGCGGGTTGGACGACTGGCGGCGAGATCGAGTTGCCGTTTGGTGAGCAGTCGCTTGAGATCGAGTACAAGCGGACTGATGGGCCGGGGCGAGTGATGTTGTTCTGGTCGTCCGAGCACTTCCCGCTCGAGCCCTTGCCTGCTCATTTACTGTTCCTGCCGGTCCCTCGCAGCGATCTGCAACGTGTCGATTTCGGTCGCCGTCTGGCTGCTTCGCACCGCTGCAACCGGTGCCATGTGCGAAATCGCGACCTGCCAGCCCAATTGGCTCCGGATCTCGCGACCGCCACCGTCGGCACGTCACTCGAATCGTTGGTTGACCAGATCATCGACCCTCACAAGTCCAACTCGTCCAGTCACATGCCTCAGATGGGTGTCGATCGCCAGGAGGCGAGGTCGATCGTCGGCTGGTTGGTGGCGTCTGCCGGGCCGGTGAAAATGCTCGAGCCACCGAAACCGAAGGTTAGGAAGAGTGCCAAGACAGCGAAGTCCGAAACTCAAGCCGAGGCTGGTCACCGGTTGTTGCTGTCGGCCGGTTGCCTGGCGTGCCACCGTGTTGGCGAGTTGGGTGGCACTTCGGTCGAATCGGGTCCGGACCTGAGCGACGTCGGCCGCCGTCGATCGACGGATTGGCTGTGGACTTGGCTGAAGGATCCGGCCCGGCTGAATCGTGATCATCGGATGCCGGTGTTCGGGCTGACTGACAGCGAACGACTTCAGCTTGTCGCCGCGTTGTCGGCGTTGGGTGGTCCGTGGAAGCGTGGCGTGGTCGAAGTCACCCCCGATCAGATCGTGGCGGGGCAGAAGCTGGTCGAATCGGCCGGGTGTGCCAGCTGCCATCGGTTGCCTGGGCAGCCTCAAGCGGTCGCGCGTGGTGCGGGGGATCTGTCGCGGGTTGTTTCGGACTGGGCGCGAAGTTGCTTGGCCGATTCGGCTGATCGACGCAGCCGGCGACCGGCATTTGGCAGGAGTTTGTCGAGTGCCCAGTCGTCGGCCATCCGGTCGTTTGTCGAGTCTCGAGCCAAACGGTCGTTGTCGGCATTGTCGATCCGGGACCGAGGTCGCATTGTGCTAGAACGACGGGGGTGTCTGTCGTGTCATGAACGCGGTACGGCCAAGGGGAATGCGGCGTTGGCCGGTGCGGTGGCCTTGTCGACCGCGGGACTGAAGGGGCAGAGCCAGGCCCTGATGCCTCCGTCACTGTCGGCCGTCGGTGACAAGTTGCTCGATGCCGAACTGAACCGGTCGGTGTCGGGTCAGCAAAAAACAGTGCGGCTACCGTGGCTGCGGGTTCGGATGCCACGATTCGTGCACTCGGCGGATGATCTGGCGGCACTGACCGAGTACCTGATCGGGGCGGACCGGATTCCGGCCGATCCGCCTGCAACTGTGGTTGTTGCGGCGCGGCGTGGAGACGATCAGGAGTTGCTCGAGAGCCAGGATCTGATCGGTTTCAAGGGGTTCAGTTGTATCGCCTGTCATCGTTTCGGGAGTTTTGTGCCGAAGAACGTTGCCTTGGGGACGCGCGGTTCGGATCTCAAGGGTTTGGCCGGTCGGATGCGTCGCGAGTACTTCATGCGATGGTGTCGCGAGCCGTTGCGGATCGTACCGGGTATGGAGATGCCGTCGTACAAGAAGGCTGTGAAGGGAGTCTTTGGCGGCGACGTCGATCGTCAACTTGCGGCCATGTGGGACGCATTGAATGACAAGCGGTTTCGGACTCCGGTGAATCCGAATGCTGTCGAGCAGTTCCTGGTGGTCAATCGTGGCGAGTCGGCTCGAGTGGTTCGCGACGTGTTCACGTTGCCTGATTCTGTCGGTGGCGGGTCGGTGGCTCGGTCGTTGGCGATCGGCTTTCCGAATTCTCACAACGTGTTGCTGGATCTGGATCGAGCGAACCTGGCGATGTGGACCTTTGGCGACTTTGCCACTCAGCGAACTTCCGGCAAGAGCTGGTTCTGGGACATGGCGGGTCGGCCGGTGATGACTGGCGGCGAGCGGCGTAGTGACCTGGTGCTGGTGAGTGTTGATGATGCGGGGAAGCCGGTGTCGGTGCATCGTCCGTTGAAGGAACCGGTGACGGCGGCGCGGTTGGTTGGGTACTGGCAGGGGCCGGATGGGGTTGTGCACGTGGATTACGTGTTGCGGTTCGCCATCGGCAAGAGTGTATTGGAGATTGATGTCAGTGAGAGCTTGCGGTCGATCGTTTCTGGCGGGTCGTCTGGCGGGTCGTCGAGCGGGTGGTCTCGCGACGTGACGTTGCGAGTTGGGAAGTCGGGCGAGGGTCGCAGGCCGAAGTTGCCTCGGGGTGTCGAGTGCTACATGGGGCGGCCGTCAGCTTCGACACGATTGGGGGGTGCCCATGTCAGTGCCCGGCAATTCACGAACCGGACGGTTCGGCCTCGAGATGGTAAGGCGTGGGTCACGTTGCCCAAGCAGGGTGGTCAGCAGTTTATCAGGCTCGCCAAGTCAGATCCGGTTCCGGTTCCGGTTCCGGACTCGCGGCGAGTAGTCTTGGAGTATTCGACCTCAGTTGTTCCCAACCGTTTGGCGTTGCGGCCGAGTGCGGTTCAGGCGGTTTCGATCGAGCGTGTCACCAGCGTGCCGGGTTACGAGGGTGTCCGGCTGCCGATTCCCCGGTCGATCATGCCGACAGCCATGACCTGGACAGCGGATGGAACTCTGGCGTTGACGTCACTCAAGGGGCACGTGTATTTGGCTCGCGACACCGACGGTGACGGGTTGGAGGACACGTTGAGCCTGTTCGAGGAGGGGTTGGCGGCACCGTATGGCATCATCGCTGACGGCGACGACCTGATTGTGGCTCACAAGCCGGAAGTCGTTCGGTTGCGAGACACTGATGGGGACGGTCGAGCCGATTGGCGTCAGGTGGTGGCCAGTGGCTGGGGGTACAGCGACGACTATCACGACTGGACCTGCGGGATTGTCAGGGACCACAGCGGCAATTTGTATGTCGGGCTGGGCAGCAATTACTCGCAACAGGGTCGGGTGAAGGAGACGAGTCGCTGGCGGGGGAAGGTGTTGAGGATTTCTCGGGACGGGCGAGTGGAACCGGTGGGGCATGCGTTTCGTTATCCGACCGGATTGGCGATCGATGCAGCGGGCCGGATCTTCGTCAGCGACAACCAGGGGGTGCAGAATCCGTTCAACGAGATCAACCACCTTGTACCGGGGCGGAACTACGGTGTTCCGAGTCGATTTGAGGAGAAGCATGCGAGTGCCGCGGTGAAGCCGGCGATCCAGGTGCCTCATCCCTGGTCACGCAGTGTCAACGGGTTGGCGTTCTTGCCCACGAATTTTGCCGATCGCTCGGTCGCCGGGCATGGGATTGGTTGTGAATACGACAGTCGATTCCTGGTGCGGTTTACGGTCGAGGAGGTTGGTGGTGAGATGCAGGGTGCGGTGTTTCATTTCTCGCGGCCGGGTGCAGGAGTCGGGGATCGGAATTTTGTTGGGCCGCTTTCGATTGCCGTCAGTCCCGCTGGCGACATCTACATTGGCAACATCTACGACAGCGGCTGGTTGGGGGGTCGCAATACCGGGACGATCACCCGGTTGAGTCCGGTGGCTGGTGGCCCGAACGGGATGCGTGACTTGAAGGTGGTGCCCGGCGGTCTGCGTGTGGTGTTTGCCAAAGCGATCGATCGCGTGGCGGCCGCGAAGCCCGATGCCTACGCCGTGTCGGGGTACACGCGGGCCTGGAAGGGTGGTTACACGACGGGTGATTCTGGACGACATCGAGCGACGGTCACCGCTGCGGTGGTATCAGGCGACGGAAAGAGTGTGACTCTGGCGATCGACGGGTTGCGAGCCGGGCATGTTTACGAGGTGACGTGTGGTAAGATTGGTGGTAAGGGGGCCGAGTTGTGGCCGGCCACCGGACACTACAGCCTGCACCGCATGCCGAAAGAGACACCGTGACAGCGTCTGAGAATCACGCAACGAACGAGGAATTGCTTGCGTTTCTCGAAGAGCAGCTTCCGTCCGAGCGGATGGCTGCGATCGAAGCGGCGATGCGTGACGATGAGGAGTTGCGAGATCGATTGGCCCTGGTGGTCGCTCGGCACGATCCGGGAGCTCATTCGGTCGGAGCCATCTGGCGTCGTCGTCGGTTGAGTTGTCCGTCGCGGAGTGAACTGGGCAGTTTTGTGCTGGGTGCGGCCGAGGCGACTCGGGCAGAGTACATCGCGTTTCACCTGGAGGTGATCGGCTGCCGTTACTGTGCGGCGAACCTGGCCGATCTGGAACAGGCGGCGGGTGAGCAGGGCGAAGAGGTGAGTCGGCGGAGGCAGAAGTTCTTCCAGAGCTCAGCCGGATACCTCTCGAGCGGCGCCGAGTAGAGTGGTTTCGGGTCTTTGCGGTTACTTCTTCTTGGCAGTCAGCCGTTCGAAGTGCAGTCGACCGACCTGCCACATGTAGTGCGGTCCGAAACCGGCCTTGGGTCCCCAGGTGTTGGCGACGGCTTGTCTGAGGTGTTTGACGGCCGGCTTGTTGCGTTTTTGGACAGCGTGATCCAGGCCGATGTAGAGGTGGGCGTAGAAGAACCGTTTCTCGCGTTCGCTGTCGCTGATCTTGGCCGCCTTGATGTTGGCCACGATCATTTCGGATGTGATGGTTTCGGAGAAAAGTTTGTAGACCGAGGGGAACGGTTCGCGGTCATCCTTCTTGTATTGCAGCAGTCCTTTGCGTGCTTTTTTGAGTCCGTAGGCCCTGGCTTGTGAAAAGAATCGCCAGATGCCGTTTTCTCGGTCGACATTGTCGAAGCTGTCGTAGATTTCGAACTGGTGAGCGGCCTGTTTGTAGTTCTCTGCGTAGAACCAGGCGATGCCTCGTCGCCAGTGTGCCTTGTCGAGGCTGGGATCCAGTTCGACCATTTTCTGGTAATCGGCGACCGACTTGTCGAAGTCTGCGAGATAGAAGTGTGCGTCGGCTCGTCTCGAGTAGAACCCGACGCGATCGGGCTGTTGCTTGATTTGTTCGGTGAGCTCTTCGACCTGTTTTTCCCAGTCACTGGTCATCATTTGGCGTGTCTGTTTTGGGATCGGGTGCCCGGTCGAGTCTTCGGCATGTGTGGCCGAGACGAAGAGCATGGCGAGGCCTGTGGCGACGAGTTGGCCTGGTATTGGGAGTGGCATGCGGGAGGTCCGGTCAGTGCGAGTGAGTGAGTGGACGCTGGGCAATTTGGTCGACGGTGTGGTTCGCTGCATTTGGGATAACCTGCGAATTGCGTTGATAGCCGTGCAGGTGCGGCGGTTCGACGAATCGAATGGTCCAGGCCAAGGCGACTCCGATCAGCAGGCAGGCCGAGTACTTGATGCGGTCGTGGGAGTGGAACTGGATTTCGGGCAGCAGATCGCCGAGAGCGATGCAGAGGAAGACGCCGGCCGAGGCGGCGAGTGCGGCGGGGACGAGTGTCGTGGCTGCTGCGTCGCTGAGTTGCATGTCGATCAGCAGGTAGAACAGCACGGCGGCGACGGGGCAGACCGCGGCGTAGACGAGGTTGACCTTGAGTTGGGACTGTTTGGACCAGCCACCGGCGGCCATCAGTGTGGTGATCGACATCGAGTCGAGCGGTTTGTGCAGTGCGATGGCCAGAAAGGTGCCGATGCCGGCCATTGTGACGGCCGGGTCGTTCTGAGCTGCTGCCGCGACGGCGGTCGCCAGGGCGACTCCATCGATGAGCGTGTGGATTGTCAGGCCGACAAAGACTCCGGTCCAGCTGAGGTGATGGCTGGTGGCGTGGTGGTGAGCATGGGTGTCGTCGTGGTCGTGGTCGCATAGGGAGGGGTCGTCCGAGTGTTCGACCGACCCGTGCTGATGAAAGTGGAGGGCTCGGACCAGGAAGAACATGCCCAGCAGTCCGACCATGAGGTAGATCATGGCTGAATCGATGGATCCGCCGTGCTGGACCGAGTGGGGCAGCATGTGGAAACAGGCGACTCCGAGCATGAAGCCGGCCACCAGGCTCATCAGCGCGTGCAGCCTCACGTGGGTGAAGCGGATCAGGCCAGGCAGCCAGCCGCCGGCGAGTGAAACGATGGCGATCAGTACGCAATAGATCAGCAGTGTGAGCACGGGGAGGGCGCCAACTTGAACTACGGGAGACATTGTCGGAGGGGACATTGGGTCCGTTTCCGGCATCGGAACGGACGGCCGTCGATTCTAGACGCCTTCAGGTCGGAAACCCAAGGGGAGGGGCGGTTTGGCGGGGCGGCCAATCCATCTGCCATTCGCGCAAACCGGGCCGGCGACTATAATCGGGAGCTCACGTCAGCTTGCCCGATGGTGTAATGGTAGCACGAGTGACTCTGAATCACTTAGTCTAGGTTCAAATCCTAGTCGGGCAACTCGCGAACGCCCTGCCACGAGGTGTCAGGCTCGTCTCATCGGTTATCCTGACAGCTTATGAGCAACATCTCGGTCCGCATCCGCTGGATTGTGTGGCTCGCCGTCGCGATCGCTGTCGCGGGGGTGCCGGGGACTGGGTCGATCGAGGCCGGAGATCTCGAGCTCCACTGGGCCTTTCAGCCCCCCAGGCGACACGCCGTCCCGCGATCGGACGGCTCGACACCGATCGATCGCTTTGTGCGGGCCCGACTGGCATCTCGGCAACTGGCTCCCTCGACCGCGGCTCCCAATGCGGTCCAGGTCCGCCGAGTGACTCTCGACCTCATCGGGTTGCTCCCCACCTCAGCCCGGATCGAAGCCTACCTCGCTGATTCTCGCCCCGATCGCTGGGGACGGCTCGTCGACGAGCTGCTCGCCTCACCCCACTTCGGCGAACGCTGGGGTCGCCACTGGCTGGACCTGGCCCGCTTTGCCGACAGCAGTGGCTACGAATCGGATTCACCCCGGCAGATCTGGCCGTACCGCGATTGGGTGATTGAGGCTTGGAACTCGGACATGGGATTCGAGAGGTTCGTGACCGAGCAACTGGCCGGTGATCTGCTGCCCGCCGCGGATGTTTCGCAGCAGATCGCCACCGGATTCCAGTGCAACGTGATCTATGACCCGGGTGTTCGCTACGAGGCGATTGTCGACCAGGTGCAGACCGTCGGCTCGGTCTTCCTGGGACTCACGCTCGGATGTGCACAGTGTCATACACACAAGACCGATCCGGTTTCACACGAGGAGTTTTACCGGCTGTATGCGTTCTTCAACGAGACGTCGATCCAGCGGCTGCCGTTGCCGGGTTTCGACACCGGATACCGCGACGGGCTGGTGATCCGAGACGAGAAGAAGAAGTCAGACCGGCCAACCGGCCCCGCCACCCTGGTGCTCAAGTCGGCCCCCCAGGCCACTCACGTCTTCGAGCAGGGCGACCCGTCTCAGCCGGGCCAGAAGGTGGTCACCGGGTTCCCGGCGTTCCTGGCAACGGCCCGGGTCGGCAAAGAGAAGTCCTCGCCGCCGGATCGCATCGAACTCGCACGCTGGATTCTCTCGGAGAACAACCCGCTCACGGATCGCGTGACGGTGAACCGGGTCTGGCAAAGGCTGTTTGGTACGGGGCTGGTTGAAACCGAGAACGACTTCGGTGTCCAGACACCGCCGCCCTCGCACCCCGGACTGCTCGATCACCTGGCCCTGGAATTCCGGCATCACGGCCGCCGTTTCAAGCCACTGATCCGCTCGATTGTACTCTCGGAAACCTACCGCCAGAGCAGCGATGTACGGCCCGAGCTGGCCGCTGTTGATGCGAGCAACCGGCTCGTGGGTCGCCAGCGTCGCTTGAGGCTCGAGGCCGAGGTGATCCGCGACATCAGTCTCCAGGCCGGAGGCGTGCTGTCCGAGAAGATGCTGGGGCCCAGCGTGTTCCCCGATCAGTCCCCCGGAGTGCTCGATGCACGGGCCACCGCGGCGAAGTGGACTCCGAGCGAGGGCCAGGACCGGTGGCGTCGCGGACTGTACACCTGGCACTGGCGACTGACTCCGCATCCGCTCAAGCCGCTGTTTGATGCACCCGAGGGGGTGACTTCCTGCACACGCCGCGATCGCTCCAATGTCCCGGTGCAGTCCCTGGCGTTGTTGAATGACGTTTCCTTTTATACAGCCGCTCGTGGGCTGGGACGCTGGAGTTGGTTGTCCGGGCCGAAATTGGCGGATCGGGTCGACACGACGATGCTCAGGTGCCTGGGCCGCCGGCCATCGCCGTTCGAGCGTCGCGTGCTGCTGGAGTTGAACGAGAGCCAGAGAGCCACTCTGCAACACGACCTCGCGGCGTGTCGTGCCATCCTGGGACTCGACGCCGGGGCAGCCGATGACGACCTGGTCGAGCGGGCGACCTGGGTATTGGTCGCTCGTGTTATCCTGAACCTCGACGAGTTCTTCACTCGAGAATGACGAGGAACCTGATGCACAACCCCGCCAGCGCGATCACCTCGAGCCTGTCTCGTCGTGCCTTCTTCGGCGCCGGCGGCGTCTCGTTGGCCTCGATGTCGCTGTCGCAGTTGTCGGCAGCGTCCAGCGGTCCCCTACCGCAGCCGTCTCATGTGGCTCCCCGCGCGCGATCGGTGATCTTTCTGTTCCAGGTCGGCGGACCCAGCCAGCTGGACCTGTTTGATCCGAAGCCGGAGGTGAACCGGCGGGACGGTGAGGAGTTGCCCGAGAGCCTGTTGAAGCAGGTGTCGTTCGCCCAGATCCAGGAGAAGCGGCCGCGGCTGATGGGATCGCCCTACCGGTTCCGCCGACATGGCGACAGCGGGGCGTGGGTCTCGGAACTGATGCCCCACACCGCGGGGATCGTCGATCGGATCACGATCGCCCGGACGCTGCGGACCGACGATACGAACCATATGTTCGCCGAGTTGTTGATGAATACCGGTTGGCGGAGGTTCGGGCGGCCGAGCCTGGGCAGCTGGGTGGCGTACGGGCTGGGGAGCCAGTCGCAGGAGATGCCGGCGTTCCTGGTGCTGGGGACGAAGCCGCGGAGCAAGAGTGCCAATTACGGCAGCGGGTTCTTGCCGTCGCAGTTCCAGGCGACGGTGTTGCGGGATGCTGGTGAGCCGATCCTGAATCTCTCGAATCCCCCCGGCGTGACGTCACTACGTCAGAGGCTCTCGATCGACGCGATCAACCGGTTGAACCGTGTGCGGCTGGAGGCCAGTGGTGACGATGAAATCCGTGCCCGGATCGCCAGCTACGAAATGGCGTTCCGCATGCAGGCCCGAGCTCCCGGGCTGCTGTCGCTGGGCAGTGAGACCAGGGAGACATTGAAGCTGTACGGGATCGAAGACCCTTCGCGTCCGTCGTTTGCCCGGAACTGCCTGATGGCTCGGCGGCTGGTCGAGCAGGGCGTGAGGTTTGTGCAGGTGTTCCATGGCGACTGGGACCACCACACCGACATCGGCAAGCGGTTGCCCGGCGAGTGCCGCGTGACGGATCAGGGCTCGGCCGCGCTGGTGCAGGACCTGGCCCGTCGCGGGTTGCTCGACGACACGCTGGTCATCTGGGGTGGAGAGCTGGGACGGACTCCTGTGGCTCAGAAGCCGATGGCGGCCGGGGGTCGCGTGGGGCGTGACCACCAGATCGAGGCGTTCACGATGTGGTTTGCCGGCGGTGGAGTGCGGGCCGGGCAGGTGATCGGCGAGACGAACGATCTGGGATGTCTGCCGACTGAGGCGGGCTGGCACGTGCACGACCTGCAGGCCACGATCCTGCATGCACTAGGGCTGGATCACGAGCGGTTGACGTATCGCTACGAGGGCCGCGAGTTCCGGCTGACGGACATCCATGGCGAGGTGAAGAGCGAATTGTTCGCTCGGTCGTGATCGTCGCCGGGCCTCAGATCTGCCAGCCGACTCGGAAGGCCGGCTTGATCAGCCCACCGGCCCTGGGGTTGCCGGTGACGGCCAGTGTCTCTTGGTTCCAGGCGAATTCCTTGCCCCCGGACCGATAGGCCACGTTGCCCAGCAGCACCGCTTCTGTGAGCGGGCCCGAGTAGTCGAAGTGGCAGGTGGCCGGTTTGCCGCCGCGGATCGCGGCAGTCCATTCGCGGTAGAACCCCGGCGAGTCGGGGATCCGCTTGATGTCCAGCTTGGCGGCAGGCTTGTCGCCGGGGAACTTCGATTCGGGCAGCAGTTTCCGTTTCGAGAATCCGCACAACAGCATGCCCTCGCTGCCGATGAACAGCGTGTTGTTGCCGCCGGGGCTCAGCCCGTGTTTCTTGAGGATCTCGGGGCCGCTGTTGGCGTGGTACCAGTTGAGCATCACCTCGGGCCGGTTGCCTCGGGCAGGGAACTTCATGTGAGTGGCCATCGCTCGTGGGGTAGTCAGGGCGTGTACGGGAGGTCCTGAAGCCGAGACGTGTGTGGGGTAGTCGAGATCGAGTGCCCAGAAGGGGATGTCCAGGATGTGGCAGCCCCAGTTGCCGGTTTCTCCGGTGCCGTAGTCCCACCAGAATCTCCAACCGTAGGGGCAGTAGGTCGAGTGGTAGGGACGCTGTGCGACGGGTCCTTGCCAGAGGTCCCAGTCGAGGTGGGCGGGGACTTCGGGGCGGTTCTCGGGGATCTTCGACATCCCGCGGGTCCCGCCGACCCAGCTGTGTACTTCGCTGACTGAACCGATCGCACCCGCCTTGATCAACTCGACCACGCGGTGCACGTTGGGGATCGTGTGGCGTTGGACTCCGAGTTGCGTGGCAACTTTCTGCTGGCGGGCTCGGTCGGTCATCTGCCGGGTTTCCCAGACCGAATGAGCCATCGGTTTTTCGCAGTAGAGGTGTTTGCCGAGGTCCAGTGCGGCCATGGCGGGGTGGAAGTGTGTGTGATCGGGGGTACTGATGACGACCGCGTCGATCTGCTTGGCGATCGAATCGTACATCTTGCGGAAGTCCTTGAACTTTCGAGCCTTGGGATATTTCTGGTAGGCCTTACCGGCTCGCGCGTCATCGACGTCGCAGAGTGCCACAACGTTTTCTCCGAGCCGGACCATCGATCCCAGATTGGCGGCTCCGCGGCCACCGATCCCGATAAATGCTACGTTGATTTTTTCGTTGGCGGCGGCAAAGGCTCGTGGGTTGGGTGTGCCCAGGAAGAGACCGGTGCCGACGGCGGCGGCCGATTTCAGGAGATCTCGGCGATTGAGCGTGTTCGCGGTCGTGTCGGGCATGTCCTGGGCATTCCGTGTCGAGGTCGATGAAGTTGCCAGTTGACAGTCGGTTTGGGTGCTAGATGTCTCGGACACGCCGACCTTCGCAGATTCTGCGTTCGACGTTTTGGAACTCATCGTGGTAGGTCTGCTGGGTGTCGATACCCAAGTGGTGGTAGATTGTGGCGTGGAGGTCGGCGGGAGTCACGGGGCGGGTGTCGACATGACCGGCGTTTCGCGTGGTCGATCCATACACCTGTCCACCTCGAACGCCTCCACCGGCCAGCAGTGCGGTGAAGGCATGCGGCCAATGGTCGCGACCGGTGGCCTTGGTGTTGCTACTTTGGGTGAATTCGCCCAGCTTGGGAGTGCGACCAAATTCACCGACGGCGACGACCAGGGTGGTGTCGAGCAGGCCTCGTTGTTCGAGGTCGTTCAGAAATGTCGGGAAACTCTGGTCGAACATCGGGCAGAGCAGGTTCTTGAGTTTGGGGAAGTTGTCCTGGTGAGTGTCCCAGCAGGTATTGGTCCCTGAGATCTTTGTCGGATCGACCCAGTTGACGGTCACCAGAGGGACACCGCATTCGATGAGCCGGCGGGTCAGCAGCAGGCTTTGTCCGATCCGAGTTCGTCCGTAGGCGTCGCGGAGCGTGGCGGGTTCGCGATCAAGATTGAAGGCTCGGCCGGCGCGTTGTTGCAGGAAGTCGAAGGCTCGGCCGGTGTCGCGAGATCGTCCCGAAACGCGAGTGTTGCGGTTGGTGGGGATGGGGCCCTGGCGGTTGAACTGTTCGAGCAGTGTGCGTCGTTGTTCGAGTCGATTGGTCGAGACGTCGTCGGCCAATTGGAAGCCCTTGACGCTGAAGTCGTCGGTGTTGGGGTCGCCATCGACGAGCACGGCATCGTGGCTGCGTCCCATGCGGCCGGCTTTTTGGCCGGCGATCATCCGCGACTGGCCGGTAAACTGGAGGTACCAGGGGAGCACGATCGAGGAGGGCAGGCCGCCTTGTGGCTGCCCGAACCGCATTGCCAGGGAACTCATCGAAGGCCAATCGTCGGGCCGGGCCTGGTCGGTGATCGGCGGGAACGGGTAGGGCCGACCGGTATAGAGTTCGCTCATGGCCGGGCCGTGTACGTTCATCCGATGAGTCATCGATCTGATCAGGCAGAGCTTGTCGATTTGCCGGGCGAGTCGTGGCAGGTGTTCACAGATTCGGATGGTTGGCTGGCTGGTTGCGATCGAGCGGAAGTCGCCTCGGACTTCCACCGGGGCTTCGGGCTTCATGTCCCAGAGATCGATCTGGCTGGGGCCACCGAAGAGGAAGACGAAGACGCACGAGCGGGCGGGTTGGTTTTTCTGATCGGCCGAGGCTTTTCGAAGTTGCAGCAGATCACCGGTGCCCAAGCCGAGCATCGAGAGTCCACCGATTTCCAGCAGGTGTCGGCGGGTGGCAACAGGTTGGCTCATACGGGTTATTAGACTGCAAAGAGTGGCCAGAGTGGAGTGTGAAGCGGTGATTGTGGTTGTTGGGCGGTCCGGTCGCGTGTCATGCCAGGGGTTTTGCGGCCCGCATGTCGGCGTATCCGCCTCCCTTGGACCCCTTGGGGTATTCGCCGAAGTAGCGATCGTCGTTGGCCGGCTGGTCGGCAGGTTGGAAGCGGACATCGCACGAGAGTCGGACTCGACCCTGTGGCGAGACGTTGTCGAGCGAGCCGTGCAGAGTGAACATGTCGAGCAGCAGCAGGTCTCCGGACTGGAAATCGCCACTCAACAGTCGCGTGTCTCGATCGGTGACCAGGCGGATGGGGTCGATGTCCGAGGCTCCCCCGTAGGCAGCCTGCTGGACGACGTCGTTGGAGCGATCGTCGTTGTAGTCGACGGCCAGGAGGGGTTCGATGAGGTCGGAGAATTGGTTCGAGTGTTCGACGATCACCAGTGGTCCGTCCTGGACGGGGACGTGTCCGATCGGGATCCAGGCGTTGATCATTGGCTGTGCGGATCCGGCGAAGAAGGGGTAATCGTAGTGCAGCGAGGTGGCTCGACCGACGGGTGTGGGTCGGAGATAGACCATGTCGAAGGCTCGGACGGGCTCAGCCATAGCGTTGTCGAGGATGGTCTGGAGTTCCAAGCCGTGTGTGATTCGTCTGAGGAACGGTCCTTCGCTGATGGTTTGCCAGAACAGACCGTCGTCCTCGGCCGGGTCGGGTCGTCGGCTGCGGCCGGTGGCGAGGCCAGCTTCGGGCGGATCGGCGATTTCATCGACCTGGGCCAGGTGACGGAAGATTTCGCAGCGGGCTGCGTCGACGAGAGCGACGTCCAGGGCGTTGCGTATATAGAGGTAGCCGTGTTCTTGGAGGCTTTGGGCCAATTCGTCGGGTTGGAACCGGTCGCCTGCGAAGGGAGTCAGTGTGCCGTAGCGATCCGGCGGGATCGGTTGGCCGTGGATGGTGGCTGGAGACGTTTGGTGTATGGGGCGTTTTGTCATCAGGAGGGTTCGCCGAGCGAGACGACATTGGCGACTCCACCGTCGACGGGGATCGTGTGCCCGGTGATGTAGGCCGAGGCATCGGAGGCGAGGAAGGCGACGGCACCGGCGACGTCGGCCGCTTCGCCCCAGCGGCCCAGTGGGATGCGGGACAAGACCAGGGCCGACCGTTTTTCGTTGTCCTGCAGGGCGGCGGTCATCGGCGTGCGGATCCAGCCGGGTGCCAGTGCGTTGACCCGGACGCCCGATCCGCCCCATTCGGCGGCCAGTTCGCGGGTCAAGGCGACCAGGGCTCCCTTGGTCATGCAGTAGGCCGAGCCGGCCCGGCCCAAACCGGCGATGCCGCCTCCGAGGGCCGAGATGTTGATGATGCTGCCGCGGCCGGCCGCGGTCATCTCACGGCCGACTCGTGCGGCAACCTGAAACGCGCCGCGGAAATTCACATCGAGGATCGCTTCGATGTCGGCCGGGTCGTAGTCCAGCGGGTCGACGCGACGGTGGATGCCGGCGTTGTTGACCAGGATATCGAGACGTCCGAATTCGGCGATGATGCTGCTGACGAGCGAGTCGACCGAGTCGGCGTCGGTGACGTCGCAGACGCGAGGCAGCAGGGTGGATGCGGTCAGAGAGGCGAGATGTTCGGCCGTCTTGTCGACGGCGTCGGCATCGATGTCGCAGAGGATGACCGTGGCGCCCAGGCCGGCCAATGTCCGGGCCGACGCCTCACCCAGTCCTCGAGCAGCACCGGTCACCAACGCCACTCGATCGGACAGGTTGAACAGATCGGGTGGCGTCACGTGGGATCTCTCGGGGGCGGGTTGTTGGGAGGCTGGAACAGTTCGAGCGTGTAGCCGTCGGGGTCCTTGAGGTAGATGACCAGTCCGCCTTGGTTGGGGCCGGCGGTGATTTCGACCGGGTCGGACTGAAAGATCACTCCTGCGGTAGACAGGTCGTGGACGGCTGTCTTGAGGTCGTCGACGAGTAGGCAGAGGTGAGAATTGCCGGCTCGATTGGTTTCGGTGGCGGCCGGTTGGCCGGTGTGGTTCATGTACTGGACCACTTCCATGGTCTGGCGGCAGGTGGGGCTGATCTGGAACGAGGCGACGTTGAGTTCGACGCTGTCGTAGCCAGTTTGTCGGGCGACGTAATTGGCGGTGACGCTCGGGCGGCGACCGATCAGTTCCATGCCGAGGAGGTCGCGGTAGAAATGGATCGAGCGATCGATGTCCGCGACGGTCAGGCCCAGGTGGTGCAGGTCTTGCAGTGACCAGTTGGTGTCGGGAGTCGTCATGGCGATCGACCAGGCGTCTCGACCCGGGTTGCGGGATAAGAGGCGAAAAGAGAAATGAGGGCGGCGGGGCTCGAACCCACGACCTACGGATTAAAAGTCCGTTGCTCTGCCAACTGAGCTACGCCC
>Ga0114999_10002119_pt1 | contig 26616 bp, 15 predicted proteins | sample ArcticOcean_MG_C_3_FD_89820 | JGI IMG/M metagenome (GOLD analysis project Ga0114999, IMG submission 89820) | Marine microbial communities from western Arctic Ocean - ArcticOcean_MG_CB8_126 | ecosystem: Environmental > Aquatic > Marine > Oceanic | place: Arctic Ocean: Canada Basin | collected...
ATAATGGCCAAGGTTACTGGTTAGAAGATATTGTGCTCATCTATGATGAAAAAGCATGGCCGGAGGAATTTGGAGTAGGGATTACACACGGGGTTGATGGGCACGCTAGAAGAGGCCACTGGGCTGAGCACCCAATTTCCATCACAAACGATGGAAATATAACTGACTTTTATCAACCAAGTCTTTCAGGATTACCGAGTGGGTGGGACTATCAATTTGTACATATGTCTGGCTCAACAATTTTACCATCAATGACAATTCAAGTTGACCCTGGTGAAACTTTCAATTTCCAAGCACATATCAAACCAGGACCCAGTGCAGCAGTAGGTGGCCAAACCGCCACTGCAACTATCAGTTCAACCTTGCATCCATCAACCTCAGCTAGTGTGACATTAAACACACTTGTTGACCCCGAATATATCCCTAGTTGGGACCCTATTCTTCAAAGCAACTATTGCCTCCCGGGTAGTTCCTGTGAATTTGCAATTAATCTATCAAATATTGGAGATGGTTCAGATACCTTTGCGGTTTACTCCACCCCTGTTGTACAATGGGGAAATTGGACTTTTGATATATCTTTTAATCAGCCACCAACTGTGACAATTCCACCAGGAAGTTCTGCAGTCGTTCTTCTTCAAGCAGACATACCTAATACTGCCTTACCGGGGCAGACCGCTTCAATTGATGTTACAGCCATCAGCCAAGCAGATAATTCAGTAACTGATACAATTCGGGTCAATTTAACGGCGTCAATGATTTCGAATTCTGAAGTTAGTGTAAATCCTCAAGATGTCCCTCCAGACGGATGGTGGGTTGAACCAACAGAGTCTGTAATTATCCCCTTCACGGTGTGGAATAATGCAACAAGTCAGGACACCTTTAATTTTGCATTAGATACGACAAATATGCGAGGCTGGAATGCAACACTTCCAGCCACGACAACATTAGTAGTGAGGGCGGGAGAAAGTGGCAGAATTCTCATCACACTGACTGCCCCAGCGAATGCCCAGTCTGGTGACCCTGCACCACTCCTAACACCAATTGTTACGAGTACATCATCTGGTACAACTTCACTTTCAACCGCGTATGGCGGTGTCAGAGTAACTATGCTCCACGACATTATTCTCAGAGTGCTAGGTAATCCAACAAATGTAACCCCAGGACAATCTTCATCAGCTACTTTTGAGATTGAAAATAATGGTAATGGACCAGAACATGCAATGCTAATAGTAGAAGGAATCCCAAGCACTTGGGAATATCATATAGAAGTCGGCGCTACTGAATTGAGTGGTCCCATTTCTCTATCGCCATCCTATGAAAGTAACCATATCGCTCAAGTACAAATTATTTTCACTCCCCCTGGCGGTGAAGAAGCAAATCTTGAGATAGATATTGATGTATCAGTTGTTCCTAGTGAAGGAAGCGATCTAAATCCTGGTGACAATAGCCATTCATTTTCAGTTAGAACAAACAGAGTTACAAAACCAGTTCTATCGATGAGTACGAATGTACTTGATGTAAGAACAGATTCAATGCATTTAGTCACACTTGGAGTACTAAATGATGGTAATGCTGTAGACGGGTCAATGCGTATTCAGATAGTTGCAGATACACTATTGCCTGGAATTACTTCAACGCTTTCAAACGGAGGGACAAGCCTTCATTTGAACCAATGGATGGATTTGGGTCTGCCTCCTCAACAAAATAAAGAATTACAATGGTTGATTACAGTTTCATCCGATTTACCAGTTGGAACTAGAGTAATATTTTCTGTTGTGTTTGAAGCAAGTGACGACATTCAAGGTAACTCACAAACAATCAATGAAACATTAATTCTAACAATTACCTCTCATAGAGAATTAAATTTTGAAAACACACTATCGCAAATACCTGAATTGTATCCCGGGCAAAGGATGTTATTCAAGGTAAATGTAACAAGTTACTCATCATTTACCGAAGAATTAGAACTTAATATTTTAGAGGGAGATGTTTGGTCTGTAAAATGTAATAATTTAGACCAAACAACATATTCATGGAACTTGGTTATTCCATCAACTAATGACCCATCTGGGAGAAATGTGGGATGGGATTGTGAATTGACTGCCCCAGAATTATCTGATTATATCCCATTAGAATTCTCTATTAAGAGTGAGAATGAGACTTTGTGGTATACGGTTGCAGAAGTAACAATTTACACACCAGAAATTGAGGGCGGGGGCCTTATTTTTGGATTGGTAGAACTTGATCAACAATTACCACTTATGATTGGAGTCGGTGGCTTAATTTTCCTTGTATTTGTTAGTTTGATGGTTATTGCAATAAATAAACGAAGAAAAACTATGATAGAAGATGATGACTATGATGATGAAGAACATGATGAACATACAGCCCCTACTCAACAGCAACAACAAATCGCACAACCAATTATTGCTGCCTCCCAACAAGTCGTGCCTGCTGCAATACCTCAGCAGAACACCATTACTGATGAGCAGTATCGGATAGCCGGATGGTCAGAAGATAAGATTGCAGATTTACGTCGCCAAGAAGTAAATGAAATTGCAGAAACTTCTAGCGCCATTCAAGCAACTCATAATCAAGCAGCCTACGCCTCACAAGTTCAATACCAACAATCGCAGGGAAGCCCTCAACAGATTCAACCAAGCACACCAAAACCAGTACCTCTAGTTGAGAATGAACAGCAAAATCTTCACTCTGCATTTGGGAGTTTGGGGGTGTCTGAACCACCAGTTAGTGAAGTTGAGAAAACCCCCTTGCCTGACACAGTATCCGCATTAGACACATTTGCCCCTGAAGCCTCGTATGATGAAATTGAAGCAGCAGTAGAGACAGAAAATGCAGCACCATCTGAACCACAAGGCGGGCAAAAATTACCACAAGTCAATTGCGCTTACTGTGACAGAATATTAAGTCACACTGACCAATGGTTCGAGTGCCCAGATTGTGGGATATACAGCCATACACCATGTAGAGAAGGACAGCAAGTTTGTAGTCGATGTGGAAGTAAAAATTGATTATTCAATTTTGTCCCCTTCTATCGGTGAAGTATCAACACCATCTATGTGAAAAACCCCCTTATTAGGATTGATTCCGGGCCCTGTAAGCCAAACATCTTCGAATTCGGTTTTTGAAAACAATAGAAAACCTCGTTCACCTAGCAACCTCAAAGCAGCTTCAGTCCGCTCTGCTGCAGGAGCAATCTGCTCTGTAAAAGTTTCATCCATTAGTGAAACTATTTCTTCAAACGTCCGATGGCCGTTGCTCAACTCCCATAGAAGGCTATTCATTTCGTCAAGTGGGCGCCGAAGATCTTTCGGAGCACGTAATAACTTAGCCAAAATACCTTCAAATCTACGGAAAGATTTGGGATGGCATAACAAAATAAATCTCCCCGAAACCCCCGGTAATTCAGGATGTGGTCGAGTATCACCCCTCCTACCCCACCAAACAGGAGCACGTATTGGGAAAGAACCTGCCAAACTAGATTCTCTTTCATCCCCACTCCCTTTCATTTCAGACATAAGACCACCTAGGTAATTTGCCAAGTCCAAATCACTAATGCTAACATTGAACAAATGCCAATTCCTGAAAGTAACCTTAGCCACTCAACTTTTTGGGTGAAATTTGAGATATACCATACACCTGCACCACAAAGTGCACAGATTAGTAACAATATGTACCAGCCAGGAGGCATATTTGCTTGTGGCGGGGCAGATGTTTATGATATTGAGCATTCAGTTTTAACAATCGATTTGTGATGTTGTTTGAAATACTGCATTATTCCAATGGATATTTCGGTGACAATTATTTGGGTTAGAAATGGGCGGAAAACAATTGTTTCTGCTGAAACCATCAAAGGGTAAACAAGATGCGTAGTATCTTTGAGGGTTTCAATTGGAGAGAGTTAAACACTTCCTTCACACACTGGATGAATTCCTCGCAAGTTACGCCAAAATATTTGGAGTATCTATTGTAAACCCTATTCCTCGACATTTTCTATTCATTTCTGTTTATGGCGTCATTTACTTCACTGCAATTTCCGCTCCCACCATTTTCGCATTTGTGGCACTATGGGTTGGATATATCGGAGTTCTTGCAGTAGGTAGGGCCTGGGCTCAAAATGAATCATTTAGAGCAAGGATTGCTAAAAAATTAGACGATGCGAATCCTGATAATTTGCCTGATTTAAGAATTACTGCTGGATTAGCAGCCTTACAGATGTTTTTGCTTGTTCCAATGTTACTACAAACTTCACACACATTGTTCGATTTGTTTGACGTACCAAAAGATTCTACTTGGAAAACATGGGGTTTATTCGGGCTTGACCTATTATTCCGATCCTTCTTAGATTGGTCAGAAGTATATGGCATCCATATATCTGGAGTTAAATTAAATGCATCTGGTGGGAGACATCTCGTGATGTTTATTCTCTTATCAATTGATTATATGATTATTCAAACGGTAATTCGAATTGTCGGAATTAATCAAACTATCCAAGAAGGTGTTGCTGTAGCAGGAAAAGACCCTGAAATGGCTTTTAGGCTTGGTTATAGAGCAACCACAAAACTTGCTGAACTAGCATCTGATAATAGTAATGATATTGCAAGCAGAACTCAAATGATTGAGGCTTTAGGAATGATTGGAGACATCAAAGGGGCACCCCCCTTAGTGGAGATATTAGCCGAAGAGGAACTCCACACTGCAGCAACTGCATCACTAGTAATGATAGGACACTTTGATTCTTTAATCAAAGGCATCCACCATGGGAATCCACTTGTTAGACGAGGTTGTGTCACTGCCTTAGGCCGATTAGAAGATTCAGTTGCCAACGAAATCCTTGCAGAAGCAATTCATGATACTGATTCAGGGGTAAGAAAATTTGCCCATCAAGCAATTGGTAGAAGTTCCCACCCTTCGGACATACCACTCCTAAAACAGGGATTACTCGATGATAACCTCGAAGTTAGATATTCGGCACTGAAACAATTTTCTAACTTTTCAGGAGAGAATGCTATGGAAGCAGTTCTAATTGCAGCAAAAGATGAATCTGCTTCAATTCGGAGATTAGCAGTAGAAATCCTTGCCCGATATCCATTTCCAGCAGTGGTGCCAATACTTGCTAATGCCATGCAAGATGAAAATTCGGAAGTTGCAGCCGCAGCAAAGCGCTCAGTAGAACACTTAGAATCGCTTGTTGAAGCCGGTGCAGTATGATTTTTTTCCTGTTGTATTGGACAAAAATTTGCATTTGAATTATCCCATTAAGGTGTTACTTATTGGTGAAAATTGGTTCGGGATTATTGATTATTTCATGTACTATAACAGCGAACACTTATCCGTGATACTTACGGGTCGCAGTTTGAGTGGAACGTATGGCTGAACACGGACATGAGAATTGCCCTCACTGCGAACACCTATTGGACGGCTTAGAGGCAGTATGCCCTGCTTGCGATGGTGACCTATATGGGGTGCCTTCAAAAATCATTCAAGTGAAAGAAAAGGTTACGGAAATAGTTCAAAAAGTTGAATCAGAAGTTAGAGATGCTATGTCTGTCGATGGCGACCTAGTGGGGTCGGTTCAAAAAGTAGGCCATAAAATCGGTGGCCATGTCGTACCTGTTTTTACTAATGTAAAACAAGCAGGAACTGATGCCATGGGAAAAGTCAAGGACAAAATAAGTGGTGAATCATCACAACAATCTAACCCACAGGATTTTGATGATGAAGGTGAAGATTTAGAATCACTAATAACTCAAGGAGAATTACTAGTATCTGAAGGGCGAGAGCATCAAGCACTGAAACTATTCAACCGAGTGATTGCATCTGACCCAAGTAATGCAATGGCATGGTTCAACAGAGGTGTCATTCATGAGATGAGTGGCCAAGTTGATGAAGCCACAAAAGCCTTCAAAGTTTGTTTAGATATGCAAGAAGACCATGGCCCAGCAGCTGCTAATCTAGCGGTGTTACTTGACCGAACGGGGAAATCGTCAGAGGCTGCCACCTTTGCCCATAGAGCCTTGAAATCATTCCCCTCCCACCCTGATTTAGCACGAATATCAAACCAAGGGCCGCCAGAAGAATCACCAACCATTGAAACTGAAGTTGTTTCAACTACTACCGCTGAAGAAGTTATGGCCCCTGTAGTTGAACCTGAGCCTACACCTCAGGTTATTGATGAACCAGTTACAGCACCAGCAATTGATTTAGATGCGGTTGTTGAAGAAGCAGCAAACTTGATCAAACAAAATCAGCCAGAACAAGGATTAGAACTTCTTAGAGATTTACTTCACAATGAAGCCGCAGAACACCCAAGGGCTTGGAGAGTTGCGGCAGCATCGATGGCTCGATTATCGCTTATTGATAACGCAATTGAAGCATTTACATATGCACTTGACTTAGATAATACTGATGCGGCATCATGGTATAATCTTGGAGCACTACACCGTCGAAATGGCCACGAAGAAACTGCTGTCACATGTTTTGATGCGGCTTTGGGATTGCGCCCTGATTACACAAAAGCATCAGCAGCATTGGCTGAAATCCATACTGCTAACGGTTCACTATCCTTAGCGATTGAAGCATGGAGAAATCTACTTTCACATGAGCCCAACCACGCAGGTGGGCCAACATTCGCGGGCATTTTAATCGCTATTGCTGAAGGGGAAGGTGAAGTCTTAGAAATGGCTAGAGAAATCCCTACCACGATACCAGAGGGGCCAGAATTAGCTTCTGAGGCACTGAAGTATATACCAGATAATGGTGCTTCAGAAAATGTCAAACTACGTGCTAGAGCCATGACCTTATCGGGATTATATCCTGAAGCAGTAAAAGCATGGAGGTCTCTAATTGAAACTGACCGAGATAATCCTGAATTGTGGATTGGAATGAGAAAAACATTCATCGCCGCTGGTGACCACGAAACTGCAGAAAAATGCAGAACTAAAATCGCTTCACTAACTGGAGAAAGCACCCCAACACCAGAGGTTAGCGAACCATCTGTCACAACACCTTCTGAACCTGTACAAGAGCCTGAACCTGTGCAAGAACCAGAAGTTGAAGTAGTACCAATTGAAGAAACCCCACAAATAGAAGAAGCAACTGAACCCGAGGAAGTTGCTACTGATGACCCATGGGCAGATGACCCATGGGGAGATGTGGATTCAAATACTGATTCAGGGGATACTTCAGATTCTAGTGCTGAGGAAGAATTACAAACATCTGAGCAAGTAATTGCTGCTGAAGAGGTGTTAGATACAACACCTGAGCCAGAACCAGTTAACCAATCTGAACCATCACCTGAAGTTGACCTTGCGAAGGCTGCTTTGGATGTAGCAACAAATACATCAGCCCCTGAAATATTAGGTTCAGGGAAAATTGACAGCAGTTCAATCTCAAATCAAGATGTACAGTGGTATAACAAAGGGCTCACACTCCTTACAGAAGAAAAGTACACAGAAGCGCTAGCTTGCTTTGACCGAGCACTACCCACATTTGTCAACGATGATGAAATGGTTGTTAGAATATTAAATGCTAGAGGTAATGCGTTTTACTACCTAAAGGAATTTAGCGATTGTATTGACGCCTATCACGAAGCAATGAGAGTCAATCCTGGTGGGGTAACTGGCGCTACCCTATACAATATGGGTACAGCATACGCAGAAGTTGAACGCTACGCTGATGCAATAAAGTGCTTTGAACAAGGAATGTCAGAGAAGAGAGTCACTCCACTTGAGGGAGATCACGCCAAAATGGCAAAGGAACAGATTCGCCGGTGTAAATTACTTCTAAAGGAGCAAGAAAAGAAGTTTAAACGCCTATCAAAGATGAATAATTAACGCATAAAATTATTCTAATTATTATCCAACTATCCTATGATTGTATCAAGGGATACTTACCGTGACTGCTACTGACTTTGATGTGGGTGTGTTGCTACCTTCCGCTACACTATCCAAAGGTACTAGCACATTTGCTTCTGGGAAGTATGTACAGATATCTCCTTTTGGGATTTGATAAGGCACCACCTTCCATGATGGTGCATAAATCGAGCGGCTTTGAAAATGACTTGTCAAATCCACTTTATCACCTGAGTTAATTCCAAGTTCGGACATGTCTGAAGGGTTCATCAAAACTACTCTTCGAGCCCCATAAATCCCCCTATAGCGGTCATCCATGCCATATATTGTCGTATTATACTGATCGTGACTCCGTACAGTCATCATAGTAAATTGACCTTCCTGAGATACCGCATCAGGGAGTTCGTGGACTGTGAAATGAGCCTTGCCTGATTTGGTATCCCAAGTCGGCCCATCCCGCGGACCATTTGGTAGGTAGAATCCACCATCCTCACGCACCCGGGAATTGTAATCTTGGAAACCGGGAATCACCTGCTCAATGACATCTCGAATCAAATCATAATCCCCTAACATACTACCCCAATCAAAGGGTTCACTCCCAAAACAGGCAGCACCGATACCAGTTACAATAGCAGGCTCTGATAGTAGATACTTACTAGCGGGGACAAGAGACCCCCTACTCTTATGCACCACACCCATGCTATTCTCGACTGTAACAAATTGTTCACCAGATAGTTGTTGGTCAATCTCTGTTCTCCCCAAGCAAGGCAGGATGAGAGCTTCTCTTCCAGTCACCAGATGAGAGCGATTCAATTTGGTAGAAATCTGTACAGTTAGGTCAACATTACGCATTCCATTAGCAACCTGTTCGGTGTCAGACATTGCAGATACTATGTTCCCTCCCATTCCCATGAATAGGCGAACCTTTTCATTAAGCATCGCTTTGACCGCTTCAACGGTGTCAAACCCACCCCCCTTAGGAGCGGTAATCCCGGTGACTTTTTCGAGGCTATCAATAAATTCTGGTGTTGGATTGTGTTGGATACCAACGGTCCTGTCACCTTGAACATTCGAATGGCCTCTAACAGGGCAGGCACCTGCCCCTGGTCGCCCAAAGTGGCCGCCCATTAGGAGGAGGTTCGCAATCTCCTGAATTACTGATACTGAGTTCTTGTGTTGAGTCAATCCCATAGCCCAACAGATGATTAGATTCTTTGATTTAGATACCGCCTCACCCAACTTAATGAGTCGGGCTTTACTGATCCCTGAACCTTTCACTATATCTTCCCAGTTAGTACTTTCAATCTCCTTTTTCAACTCTTCAAACCCTTCCGTGTGCTCATCTATAAAATCCCAATTTAGTTTTCCTTCTTCAAGAACAACTTTTATGACACCTTTCAATAATGCTGCATCACCATTGATTTTAACGGGGAAATGGTCATCTGCAATCTTAGTTCCAGAACCAAACATTCGCAACACCTCTTGCGGATGTTTGAAACGACGCATCCCTGTTTCTTCAAGTGGGTTGATACTTACTACTGAACCACCATTCCTTTTACAATTAGCAAGTGCAGTTAGCATACGGGGATGATTGGTACCAGGGTTCTGTCCAATGACTAGGATCAAATCTGCTTTTTCAAAGCAAGATAAACGCACAGTACCTTTGCCGATACCAATAACCTTGGTAAGTCCATAACCACTTGATTCATGACACATGTTAGAACAATCCGGGAGATTATTTGTCCCTATTTGCCTTGCAAGTGTACCCCATAGAAAAGCGGCTTCATTAGAAGTTCTTCCACTCGTATAGAGGACGGCTTGGTCTGCTGTTTCTAGGTCTCCCACTGAATCGGAAATTAATCGAAAGGCATCACTCCAAGTAACCGGTTCGTAGTAGTCAGAACCATCTCGAAGATACATCGGTTCAGTTAGTCTACCTTGTTTATCAAGCCACATATCAGATTGTTCTGAAAGAGAGAGGACGGAATGTTCTGCGAAGAAGGCTGTGGTGACTCTTTTTTTCGTTGCCTCTGTGGCAAACGCCTTGGCCCCGTTCTCACAGAATTCAAAGCCACTACGGTGGCCATCTGGGTCAGGCCAAGCGCACCCCGGACAATCATAACCGTCGAACTTGTTGACTGAACGCATCGCACCCCAAGTACGACGCATACCTGCTTCGCCTAATCCTATTCCAAATGATTTAGATACCCCCGCAAATCCTGCTGCTACTTGCTTTGGTTTCCCAATCTTTAGCCGTTCATCCTGCTCAGGTGTGGTTGCCCTAGTATCTCGTTTCGTCATCACACTCACCTACCAGATAACCCACTTGTCCAAATCGTTTGGCGTAGATACTCACCCTAACAACTTTCACTCTTCTATAAGTCTCCAAGCCCCGGTATGCACATTGAATCGGTTGCTACGGAGAAATCCAATTAAAGTCAGGCCCCCTTCTCTAGCAGCATCAACTGCCATTGTTGACGGCGCCCCAAGACCAGCTATGGCTGGAATCCCAGCTAATGCAGCCTTTTGTATCAATTCATAACCAATTCTTCCTGATAACATAAGAATTTGTTTTTCTGCTGGTAAACCATTGGCAATCAATCTTGACCCAATTAATTTGTCCAAAGCATTGTGGCGACCAACATCTTCTCGAACAGAAATTAGATTCCCTTCAAGGTCAAAAAGCGCACAAGCATGTAACCCACCAGTTGTTTTGAAATGGTCCTGAGAATCAGTAAGTCGTTTTGGCAGTTGAGTTAACACTTTGGGAGATATCCAACGTTCATCTGAAATTGTTAAAAGACTAGGAATTATTAACCCATCAAGTGTTTCTCTGCCACACAATCCGCAACTAGATGTGATTGGAAATTTACGCTCATTAAAGTCAGACAAATCAAACTTACTAGAATCCATAGTGACAACTATGCGTTCAGGAGATGATTCCATTTCTAGAATTGATGCATGTGATTGGATTATTGCTTCCCCCAATAACCAACCGGTCACTAATTCTACATCTTCACCGGGAGTTCTCAACAAGATTCCTAGTTTTTTCTGCTCACCTTTAATTTCAATGATTATTTCTACGGCAGCCTCATTAACAAGTGAATCCTTACTTGTGACTATTTTACCACTAGACCAAACTTGCACTGGGGTTATCTTGGTCGCCTCGTGTGACACAATATGCTGTATCTACTCTACGACTTAATGCTTCGTTAGGTTTTTCAACATATCAATTGGTTCAAAACAGTTGGATGACCGCCCATTATCATGGATGAGGACCCCACCCCCCTTCACGCTCGTCTGACTGATGTTGGTTTGGAAGAGAAAGAGGCCAGTGTAGTAATCCTATTATCCGCGTCTGCGCCCCTTAAGGCAAGTGAGGTTGGCAGAGAAATAGGGATTAGTAGAATGGATTCCTATAATACCCTAAAACGACTACAAGAACGTGGTTTAGTTATGGCTACATTGGACAAACCAATGCGCTTTACGGGCTTATCAATTACAGAAGTTTTTCAACAATTAATCAATCATGAAGAACAGGAATTACGGCGTATTAAAGCACATTATGACGAATTCAACGAAGGTCAAAGCGTAATCCCAATGGTCCATGTTCCGCCGTTGAAAGAACCAAGCTTTTCTGTTGTTAAGGAACGAAGTTACATTCAAGCGGCAATGGAGCGAATAATTGATGATGCAGAGTCAACCGTTTGGTTAATTCTAGGCAAATACGGAATTCTGCACCTCGTCAAAACAGGTGCGTTGAAGGCTGCAAACGATGCCACTGATAGAGGTGTTAGTGTGAAAGTACTGGCTTGTCTTGATAAAACCACTCTGAAATTCTATGAACAATTAGATTCTGGTGTGGAAATCCGTCATAGTGAGTCAGTGTCAATGCATGGTTGTATCGTAGATGGTGATGTTGCGGTTCAAAATGTATCAATGGAGGCAAACCCAGTTGGCCGAGGCAAAGAAGATGCTGCACTCATAATTGAAGCCCCTGAATTCCTATCAGCTCAGACTGACTTGATCACTGCTTCTTGGAAAAATGCAACCCCTTTGTCAACCGCTAGAACCTTTGTCGAACTAGGTGAAAATACTGAGCCTTTACAAATAAACCTTGGCGCAGGCTCCTTCTATAGAAGATTCAAAGAAATTGTTGCACGGGACTTTGAGGACCAACACCCAGATAATGAAAATTGGACCAATGCGATACTTCGTCAAGGAGATAAATTTCTCACCTCACAACCAAATCTGTCAGAATTAGAACTATTAGGTATAGATGTTTCAGATTTGATGAGAACTGTTGGACGTAGAATAGGTGAAGAAATAGTCACCAATACCAAAGATACCACCCAAACCGACCAAGATTTTTGGGATTATCTAATCAAAGAATGGGCTGAAATGGGAATGGGTGAAATGGAAATAATTGGTGACCCCCCTCAATCAATAAAAATTCATGATGCTGGTTCATGTGGTAATGCACCTCAATTAGGGGGCCCTTTTTGCCATCTAGATGAGGGAATCCTTGAAGGAATTGTAGAGACTATGTTTGATGTCAAGACTGTTGCTGTTGAAAGACAATGTACTGGTGAAGACAACAAACATTGTTGCATTGACATTATTTTTGACCAATTGAATACATGAATTAATCAACCACCGGCGGTAGGAACTAACATGGATTGTCCAGCGAATAGTGGAATTCTTTCTGAGGCAAGCACCGGAGAAGAGTTTGATATTGTCCCACTTGATGTAATATTAACAGATATTGCGGTCAACAAATTACGAGATATATTCAATACCGAACCAGGGGATGTGGTCCTCACACTTGCGGTTCACCGCGGAGGATGCTCTGGATATCTATACGACATGCAGATCGGCGATAAACCTGAACCTATAGGCCATCAATTTGGTGATGTGAACGGAATACCGGTTGCGATTTCTGATTTCGACAGCAGTTTACTTGCTGGCATTGTAATTGATTTCCAAGATTCTTTGATGGGCGGTGGATTCAAAATTGAGAATCCAAATGCTTCGAAGGCATGTAGTTGTGGTAGCAGTTTCAGTTGAAGAAAAACCAATCACTCCTCTGTTGTGCTTTGAGAATTGAGTGATTCTTTTGCAACCTTGGGTTTCCTCTCTGGTTTTTTAGGTGGCAAAGTTACAACACCCTCTTCAACAAGAGATGGTAAGGCCATTAAATCCTCAAATCTGATTGATGCTTCCAATGACTGCTCGGGAAAACGGTGATCGTTTTCGAAAAATTCTCCAAGCATGCAAATTTTACGGAGATTTAGGCTACCATCTTTATTCCTAGTGAAAGAGTAAAGTTCTGGGTTTTCATCATCAATTAAGCGTTTATGGAAAGAATTACGAATGATTTTCCCTCTCCTCCCTACTGCCCATTCAATCAAAGCACCAACTATTGTTGCAGTATAAAGAACAACCATTATTGATATCGCGAAAATAATCGGGTCGTGTAATCCTTCACCTGGGAGAGAAATTGTCAGGAAGACTTGTCTGACAATTAACACAAGTAGACCAATACCAACAACTGGCGTTAGCAAATCTTGTAAAATTGCTTCGAGTGGGATTATCCTTCTCTGCGCATTGTCAGCAAAAGCTAACTCGCCATCAATTGCAACTGAGGTGATAATAGCAAGTGAAGCTAGCAACAAATACACAACACCCGCTAGCCCTAAAGCAAAAATATCTGGCAATGATAAATAGTGGACAACCAAATAAGCAAACAAACCGAGGAACACAGTTGTAGGCATACGATGTAAAGCCTGTATCCACACATCGCCCCCACGAGCATCCCTAGACAATTTAGGGACACCAATTAATTGCCAGTTTGTATATTTCTTAATCACCTTTACAATCCAAGCGAGCACACCTTTGTCAATCATCACCCATTCTGTAAAACGAAGTAGTGGGATAAGAGGTAGTATCAAGAAAACTGCGAAAATTGATAGAAGGGGCCACAAAATCATTGATGGTAAAATCAGAAAATGCATTGTATTCAAGGGATAGAGAATATCACTTTCCACTCTTCCCTGTTCTTTTTCATCTAATTTGAAACCACGAGCGGTTTTATCTAGAGATGCTCGGAAAATCTGTAAAGGGTATCCGTGAGTTAGAATTCCGTTTACGATTTTTCTGTATTTCTTGTGTTTATCTGACCTTAATACACGCTTCCGCCACAATCTCTGTGTCGGAATAACTAGTAGGATTGGTGAGACTAGTAGAATAACTACCACTGCAAGGGTGCTAGGGTCATCTGCAGACCAATTCACAAAGTGGGGTCCATTGCTTCACTTCATGAAGAGGCCGGTCGATATGAAGTGAAATCCACCAATTTTAAGGGTTCTATACTTTTTCCAAATTTAACACTTATTGGTGAGCGGATTGGTATAATTCATTGACGGTATCCCAATTTACAACATTCCACCATGAAGCAAGATAATCTCCCCTCCCAGGCCCGAATTTCTTGTAGTATGCGTGCTCCCAAACGTCGACTGCTAGAATTGGAGAACCGCTTCCATCCATTAGTGGGTTGTCTTGATTTGGTGTAGATGATATTGCTAACGAGCCATCAGCAGATACAGATAGCCATGCCCATCCACTGCCAAAACGAGTTACTGCTGCTTTAGTGAATTCTGCCTTCATCTGTTCAAATGAACCGAATGCAGAGTTGATTGCATCCGCTACAGCACCAGTTGGATCCCCTCCGCCATTTGGTGACATGAGTTGCCAAAATAGAGTGTGATTCCAGAATCCACCACCATTGTTTCTAACAGCAGGATTATCCGTGTGATTCGCTAATAAATCTTCAATGGACTTGCCATCCATTTCAGTATCTGCAACGGCAGCATTTAGGTTGTTAGTGTAGCCATTGTGATGTTTGCTGTGGTGTATTTCCATAGTTAGCGCATCTAAATGCGGTTCTAGTGCGTCATAATCATATCCGAGCTCAGGTAATTCAAAGGTCATAGTTCATCCCTAATCGGTGAATCAAAGGGTCCCCAATATCAATACTTGCTTTCATTATGTGAACAGTTCTTTAGCAATCTTGATGGCATTCCGTGTGCCGCCCATTAACCATGGGGATAATTGCCGTAACAGATGGCATGGATGATAGCGCCGTCAAACATCTCCAAGAAATGGGTCACGAAGTTGTATTACAACACTATTCTGCTGATGAATTAGCAAAGGGTGCATTGTCAGTATTTGATGCAGTCGTCATACGGAGTGCAACAAAAATGACGGCGCAAGTTATCAACAATTCCAGTGGCCGAAATGGCAATTTGAAACTTATCGGTAGAGCAGGTGTAGGAATTGATAACATTGACTTACCAATTGCAACCAACAGTAAAATCGCGGTTTGCAATACACCAGGTGCTTCAACTCACGCTGTCGTTGAGTTGACCATTGGTCATCTGCTAGCATGTGCTAGACATATTACTACTGGAGACCGCACATTAAGAGAAGGAGAATGGGCCAAAAAACAACTCAGAGGAACTGAATTATCTGGGAAACGGTTAGGCTTGATTGGTTTTGGTAGAATTGCACAAGGTGTTGGCCAAGCAGCCCGGTCACTAGGAATGACACTTCACACCTACGACCCTTACCTACTCGCTGAAGTAGCGGCAGATGAACACTGTCAATTACACGATGACATCGATGAGGTTTTTCGATTATGCACTCACATCTCAATTCACTGCAACCTCACTGATGAAACACATCACTTGGTTAATGCTGAAAGAATGAAAATGATGCCAGGAGTGGGGATTGATAACGTACCTTGCGGGAATCATATCGTAAATTGTGCACGTGGTGGGATCGTAGATGAAGTGGCTTTATTGGAGGCATTAGAATCTGGAACTATAGCTTCGGCAGCACTTGATGTGTTTGAAAAAGAACCTGCTTTCGATAACCCTGTCCTCCAACATAGAAATTTCCATGGCACACCCCATATTGGGGCAGCCACCATTGAGGCACAATCAAGAATCGGTGAAGAGATGGCCACCTTACTCATTGATTTCTTTAATGGTAGGAAACCAAAATCAATACTAAACCCTGAAATTTTTTGAATCATTCAAGTTTATGCATGGTAATTAGATGACTTGTAAATTCTTCTAATTCCGATGGTATTTCAATACCAGAGATTGGTTTCCCCCTACCAAGTCCAGCCTCGTTCTTTGCAGCCCAAACATCTGAATTAAATTCCGTAATTGTTGAAGAATAATTTCGCAATTCATCACCTAGGTCACCTTCCCCTAATTCTTCAATCGGCAAGTCGGGGAAATTACGGACATCTACCGCAGATACACCATAAAGTGTTGAAGAAAGATGGTGGCAAAGGAACGGGCAAATAGGGCTGAACATAGTCAGTAAGTCTCGAACGATACGATGTACGGTCCATGCTGCCCCGAGGTCATCATTGTATAGCCTTGTTTTTGCCATTTCAAGCCAATGACTCGGGAATACACCTGTGCCAAAGTTTTTGATTGATTGGGCTGCAGTATAGATGTCTATATTTTCCCATGCGGCTCTAACTGTTAAATTAACTTGCGCGAATTCAGATAATATCCAACGCTCTGAAATACTTAAATCGGAAGGGGCTGTATCTAAATCATCAGGGATTTCAAACTGACTTGCAAAGCGAGCCACGTTGAATAATTTTGTAAGCACCCCGTAATATTTGGCCTCAATTTCTTCAGGGTTGATTTGGAAGTCATCTCCAACCTGTGCATCGCAAGCCTTCCACAATCGGAAACATTCTGAGCCTATTTTGTTGGCTTTTAGGTTGACCGTGTTATTTGGACCTTTGATCTTCCACGAACCAGTCCTCCCACCAGCGCCACACTCTAAAACTGAATCTGCGTCAATTCCATTACCTAATGACTTAGACATTTTTCGACCCCATGGGTCCATTCCTAATCCATCAATCCAAACGTTCTTGAAAGCTGGTTTGTCAAAAAGAAGGGCAGATTTCAACAAGGTGTAATACAGCCATGTGCGAACAATCTCTTTTCCTTGAGGGCGAATACCGGTTGGGAATGCACGCTCAAATGTATCATTATCACTAAGATATCCTGAAACAAAGAGATTCGAATTTGAAGAATCCATCCATGTATCGAATACTTTTTCTTCACCTTGAATATCTCCAAGGCTTTCAACTAGGTCAGACCATTCACCTAGGTCTTCCTTTGTGTCCCTATCTAACACCCTTGAATTTGGAGGGGGGCCCTCACACCAAGGTTGGACATAGATACCAACCGGTGGCACGATGACTTTCTGTTGGTCTTCCGAATACCAGATTGGAATCTCAGTATGATACCAACGCCGCCTACTTATAGGCCAATCAATTGAGATGTTATCCATCCAATCTAAGAGAAATTGTTTGTTACGAGGTGGCGTGAAATTGATTTCATCAGCCAATTCAGCAATTCTATCTTGTTTGTGGGTCTGTCGAATGTACCATTCCTTCAATAAAATAATTTCAACGGGATTTTTCCCTCTCTCTGAAACGGGGACTTCTTGCTGACGGTCTTCTATTGATACTATTCTGCCTACTCCCTCAAGGCTCTCAATTACTGCCTTACGAGCCTCAAGAACAGGCATCCCATCTAAGGGGCCGCTGATTCCAGTCATGCATCCATCTAAGCCAATTGCTTGGAAAGGAGTCAATCCTAATTCTCTGAAAACAGCCACGTCATTCTGATCACCAAAAGAACAAACCATCAAAACACCAGAGCCAAAATCAGATTTAACAGAAGGGTGTGCTCGAATCTCGACGCTAGTTCCCCGGCCCTCTACCTCCACAGGCAAGTGTATTTGATGACCTACAAGATGCAAATATCTTTCATCATCAGGATGGACTACGACAACGCCGCAAGCACAAATTAATTCTGGGCGAGTGGTTGAGATAGTGATATCTTCACCACTTTCAGTAGTCCATTTGATGTCAACAAGTTGAGTCATCCGTTGCAACCTCTCAACTTCTGCATCTGCAATAGTAGTACCTTCAACTGGGTCGTAAATATTCGGACGTAAATCCTCAACAATTTCTCCCCGCTTGAACAAATCAACGAAAATGGCCTGAGTTACTGCGCGATATTCAGGGGAATCTGTCAGATATTCTTTGGAGAAATCACAAGATAACCCCACCCTTCTTGCTGTGTCCCGCATTGCTTGAGTGAATTCTTCAATTGTTTCTTCACACAATTTTAGGAACTCTGCTCGGTCGTAAGTTTTCATCTTTCTATCTGTATTTTTCTCAACAGTGAATTCAATATTGATTCCGTTTCTGTCAACGCCCCAAGGGAAGTATACCTCTTTACCCATTAAACGCTGACTTCTAGCAATCACATCGATCATAGAGTATTGAGCAACTGCTCCAATATGCCAAGTGCCACTAGGATATGGAGGAGGTGTATCAATCACAAAGAGTTCTTTTTCTGATGTGGGATCAAACCCATACCTAGAATTGTATAGATCTTGGTCAGCATAATGCTCTTCTTGAATTCGCTTTTCTAAGTCAATAGTCCAACGCTTATCGGTAATACGCGGGTCTGCCATTAATTATCCCACCAAGGCCCTCTCACACGTCAACAGCAAGTATCCTCAAACTAAGGGCGTCAAGTCACCATTGATGAGGATACCGCTTTTTCAAGCCACCTAACAATAACCTAGAAACTCTGCGCGGGGATTTATTCGGCTAATTTTTGGAGGCGTGTAATCTAGTAAATTGGTGTACATTTGGCTGAGATATTAAAGGAGGGCTTGATGGCAGGACCCTATGGTGGCAGGCATCTCTGGAGAAGGTAGAGATGGAAAGGTGCCCGAGAAACACTCCGCGTCAAGACTTACAGAAAAAATAAGTTCTACAACCAGTATCGTAAAAGGAAAACTCAGTGACTTTAATTCTGAATCAGCAATTGAAGCAATAATGGATGCACCTAGGAGGATTAAAAAAGAACTCCGTAAAATGACAATATTTGGTACACTAACTCGATTCCCAGCACCAACAGTAGGACTATGTGTACTAATCACAATGTTCTTCCTTTTTCACTCAGGTATACTTGATAAATGGACTGGAACATCATCATTGAATGTCAACGGTGATTTGGAGGTCTACCTCCCAGAAGGTTCAACAGTTAAGGACGATTTAGCAACAATTGAAGAAGATTGGACAACAAATGCGATGATTATCTATGTCGAATCCGAGAATCAAGGTGTGACAAATGTTGAGATCCTCAAACAACTTGATACAATTGAAAGACAATTAAACAAGGTTGTTTCAGATGGTGGAGATCAAGACGGTATTATCTATATTTTATCAATATCTACCGTCGTTAAAGAAGTAAATTCGTCGGCACCCAGAGTTGCAAAAGCGTTTGTCACCAATGCTCTTGGCGGAGATAACCTTTCGCAACAAATCAACGACCAAATAGATGACCTGGGAGACACATTAGGTGGATACGGCATACCTGATGATCAAAATCGTGTAAACCAAATCATTGGAGAATTACCTCCCAATGCTAAAGATAAACTCTATCGTGATGTAGGGGCAGGTGCGCTTTCAACAGTAGGATTTCCAAACCGAGCTGTGATTGTTGTAGGAGTTGTTGATACTGGGTTCCATGCATCAGAAATTCCTGAGGTGTGTAAAACCGGAGGTCAGCAAGAGGCTGAAGCTTACACTGATATCATCATGTATACAGAGTGCTGGATTGAACAAACTTCATTTGAAAATAATTGGAATGAAGAGACTTCTGCTTGTGAGGATAGGCCCGATGGACAAAATGGCACTGCCCCTCAATGTCTCGGCCTGACCATGACCCTGACAGGACCTGTGCCAATCACTAATTCGGTGACAAAATATTCCTTCGTGCTATTTTGGCAAATTTTCCCCATGGGTGTTGTTGCAGTAGCATTTGGATTATTCCTCTTCCATTCTGATTTGATTCAAACAGGTAGGGTTAGAGTCATTCAAGGAATTAAGGTAGTCATCATCTCTGGCCTCCCCACCTTATGTTCAGTATGGTGGACTTTGGGAATCATTGGTTATCTTGACTATGAGGTGACTATGACTGTTATCATTGTTGGTCCGATATTACTTGCGTTGGGTGTATCATATGGGCTGCATATCACCAATAGATACGCTGAGGAATCTGGAACCCCACAAGAAAAAATGGCTATTGCAATCCAATCCACAGGAAAAGCAGTATTATTGTCTGCTATTACGACTGTAATAGGATTTATTTCCCTAGTTATTACTCCTATGGCTCCGATTCAAACGGTTGGAATCGCTCTCGCTGGTGGAATCATAATTGTGTATATACTGACAATGGTAATGGTACCAAACTTAACCATGTTATTAGATTTGAAAAAACCAAGTCACCCACCACCTAAGATAATAGAATTCGTAGTTGAACAACCGATTAATTGGGCGAAAACCACAGTCAGTGTTTTCTTCGTTCTAATGCTAGTTTCTGCTATTTGGGCAAGGCCGCAAGTTGAGGAAAACATCGACTTGTTAGACATGGCACCCCAAGGGCAACCGCCCATATTGAAGATGAAACAATACAGCGAAGAATTCAATGCGGGCCAAATTGGAATGTTGTTAATTGAAGGCGCAATTGCAGGAGATAGAGATGATGAAACAACGGAAAACGATGATCCGTTTGCCAAACTACAGGATATCGAAATGTTGGAAAGTAGGGCAGATGGAGTCAACAGGACTAATGCGGTAAGCATTGTTTTCCTAATGAAATCCGTAGGTGTATCAGTGAATTTATCCGGGACTGCAATCGTACCTTTCTGTGAATTCATACCACCAGGTACCGGCAAAGAAGTATGCCAAGTAATATTTGACAGAGAAGAGGAACAAGATGCAACATTCTGGAGGGTATTGACAACGTTCAATACAGAAGATGATGCAAATAAACGAAGTCAGATTTTCTTGCTTGATGTCTTTTATGCTTCGCTAACTCAAGAGACACGTCAATTATTCATTAACGAAACGTACCAGAGGAGTTTGATTTACATTGACATGCCTTTCATGAACGTGCAGGAAACTCAAGCTGCAGTTGACGAGGTTAACATTTATGCGGAGCAGAATTATGCTGGTGGGATTGCATCATCCCAACTTATCGGTGTAGCCGCTGTTACAATCGCTGTGAATGACTTGATTGTAGGTTCACAATGGACGTCCCTAGGCTTTGCATTGGCTGCAACTCTGTTCACACTAGCAATCGTATTCAGAGACCCTAGATACGCATTATTGACTACAGTACCGGTATTATTCACCGTATCTATGCAATGGTTAGTGATGCAACAGATGGACGTCACACTTTCACTAGTTACTGTCATGATTGGCTCGATTTTAGTTGGAGTAGGGATTGATTTCAGTATTCATATTGCCAATCGTGTAAAAGAAAATGGAGGTACTATTGAGGCGGTTAGAGAAGCCTGTACAACCACTGGTATGTCATTGATTGAAGCAGTAGTGGTAACCTGTGCTGGATTAGCGACAGCTTTCTTCATTCCGATACCGGCGCTGAAACCGTTTGTCAAAGTTATCATCATTCTATTGATTGTCGCGGCTTCGTCTGCATTATTACTGTTACCAGCAATTTTCACTTTGATGATTGAAAGTGGAGTTGGACTCGTAGGAGGATCTGCTTCCATGATTAGGGCGGCTCGACTAATCGCTAAGGGAGAAGATGAGGAAGTTGTATTGGCGGCTCCAACTCACCGAACTGACCATGATGTATGGTGAAGTACTTTCTATCGCGTAGGCCATAGACCCAAACCTCTTGCGGGTAAGCAATGACAGACTATTGGTTGATGAAAAGTGAGCCTGATGTGTATCCTTGGGAACAACTTGTCAAGGATGGAAGTACACATTGGGATGGAGTGAGAAATTATCAGGCACGTAATTTCATGAGAGACAAAATGAAGATGGGTGACCTTGTCCTATTTTACCACTCAAATTGCAAGCCACCACACATTGCTGGAATTGCTAGAGTTTGTAAGGAAGGATATACTGACTTTACCGCTCATGACGAAAAATCAAATTATTTTGACCCGAAATCATCTGCAGATAATCCACGTTGGTGTATGATAGATATTGAACCAATAATCGGTTTCAAGAAAACCCTTGATCTACCTGACCTGAAACAAAATTCAAAATTAGAAGGTATGCCATTATTACAGAAGGGCCAGCGCCTAAGTGTTCAACCAGTACCCCCGAAGTACTTCGATGAGATTTGCAAAATAGCTGGAATCAACCAAGCGACAATGTGACAACTGAACCACCTTTGAGGAAAAATGAGGAATTGATATGGAACCGATCCCAGTAGCTGATAGAGCCGCCCAGATTGAATATGCAATTCGTGATGTTGTTGTTCCCGCAACAGAACTAGAAAAACAAGGACATAAGATTCTAAAACTGAATATTGGAGACCCTTTAGCCTATCCTGGGCTACCTACACCTACACACATGATAAAGGCATTTCAAGAGTCATTGGAGCGACAAGAAAATGGCTATTCACACTCTTACGGCATCCCCCAACTACGCCAAGCAATAGCAACCGACGAACAAAGCAAAGGCTGGGCATGTACGGAAGACGATGTCTATGTATGTCACGGGGTAACTGAGGCTTTACAAATTGTGTTCGCAGCAGTTCTTCAGGAGGGTGACAAAGTTCTCTCTCCCGGACCACACTACCCTCCATACATGACATACCCACCTCTTTTTGGAGGGAGCACTATTGAATATCGAATGGATTCGCAGAATGGGTGGTATCCTGACTTAGATGATATCCGTTCTAAAATGGATGATTCCGTCCGCCTATTGGTTCTGATAAATCCTAATAATCCAACTGGCGGAATTGCCGATGAAAGAATTATATCTGGTATTATTGAGATTGCAGCAGAATGGCCGAATTGCATAATTATTGCCGACGAAATATACGATGGATTAAATTTTGAAGGGAACCATATATCCATGGCTGGTGCAGCCACATCAGCGGCAAGTTCTATTCCAGTGCTAACCATGAACGGCGTTAGTAAAGTCTACTATGCACCTGGTTGGAGAATTGGTTACATGGCATTTTACGACCCAGCCAATAGATTGTCATTGATCAGAGATGGGATTGAGCGGTTATTACGAGCTCGTCTTTGTGCCTCAACTCCTGCCCAAATGGGTTACCTTGCAGGACTGACATCAGATGATGGTTGGATGGATTCATATCGACAGAAATTATTGCAGCAGAGAGACTACTGCATGCAGCGCATATCCTCTATAGATGGATTGCGTGCTCAAACACCAGGAGGTGCATTTTACTTATTCATTGAATTAACTCATCCACGATGGAGAGAAGATGATAAGCAGTTCGTCCTAGACTTATTGCATCAGGAAAAAGTTCTCATGGTCCACGGATCAGGATTCAGCCCAGAATTTGGTAAAGGCTTCGTCAGAATGGTTTACTTACCAGATATTGAAGTCCTAGAAGATGCATTTGATAGAATCGAAAGATTCCTTTCCAACAGTTGAATCTAATCAATCTCATGGACCACAAGCCTCAGGGTCTTAGGACCCTGAACGGCACAACCGATTAGAACTGAAGCCTCGCAGACCCAGTCATGACAGGAGGCGGGGGCATAGGTAGAACCATGTTATTGTCATTGGTTATCTTCATTCTAGCCACCTTATTGATGCCTTTTGTAAGTGCGGCTCCGACAATTGTCAGTGCCGGTACTTTTGACCCTAGTTTACTAGCACCATTGGCGATTGCAATAATAGTTGGGCTGATGTTATGGCGCTGGTTACTACCACTTTCTCTTTCCAATTTACAGGTTGCATTTGAAGTAGATGATGGACTGTATGAAGTCCACCGCTTGAGTAAAAACCGAAGAGAAGTAATGAAATTACTGAACGCACCAAGAGTTGTAATTGGTTCACTAGCTTACTTATTGGCAATGACTGGGATTCTGTTAATTGTATGCGAATTACTCATTGAACCATCAACATTCTATGAACCAGTAATCTACATGATGTTGGTTTTAGTTGCCTACCCAATAATCATCTCACCATTCGTGACACTTTATGCGCAACTATCGAGACACACGGTTGATAGTGGGGAAATATCCACATGGAACAGGCTGTACGGATCGTTCGTCACCATAGCCATGGTATTAGTAGCAACGGGAGCTGTTCTTTTTGTAGGCTACCTAAAATCATCTAGTGGCGAAGACGATGAAATATTTGGGCGTTGGATTGGATTCGCACTTCTTGCTTTCATGGCTTCAACAATTCTTGCCTATGGGAGAATAATGGGTGCCTCTTGGAACACTCTTACAATCAACAAATGGCGCACAATGAGGGGAAAGAGAACAGCAATTGATCCAGATAAACCTGGTGTTTTCAAGCGCTTCGCATCGTTACTCATTGTCATATTTCTAGCCACGATGCCATTAACCGCAATTAATGGGATTGTAACATTAATTTACGTTAAACTTGAGAATCCTGTCGATGCCAATTCAATGCTTGACCTAGGTGGGATAATTGGTTGGGAAATTTATCAATATGTAGAAAATAATCCTGTCCTCCAAAAATTTATTTCGTTGAAAGCTCTTGAGATCACACTGGCTTCATATCTCATGCTAAACGTGGCAATCGTAGGATTGGCTTTCATTTTCGAATTGACGAGAAACCTATTCCTTGGGGGACAAACATTCGGTGGCATAGGAGGTGTCATACTAGCCCGGCCACGGGAAATTCGTAGTGAAGTTAAAGTCCAGGGCAGAGTTTTATTCTTCGGCCTTGCTGGGTTTAGTGGATACTCCATTCTCCTCATTATTCTCCAAACTTACAAGGAATTTAGTCATTTAATGCCCTATGGTGATTCATCGCCATTAATAGCAGAAGACATTTTACTCATTGCAATTTGGCAATTCATTGCAGCCGGACAAGCGATTTTCTTATTGACTTGGATTCTCAGTCTAGGCCGATTCAGCGTAATGAAGAATCTCAGATTTGATCTAAATCCCGATGAGAGGAGAGAAGGTGCTATCCTTGCAGGAGGTGGTGATTGGATGCGAAATTATGTTGAGGAGGCTGCTTACCGTGATGACCTCGATGCATTAAGGAGATTTCAATCTGATACAATAAAAGGAAACCAACTTGTTGTTCAATTAGAAAAAAGCAGAGCCAGAATGCTTGAATGTGCAATCCGTGGTTTGTGGCCTGAAGCAATTGATGTAGCTAGGAAGTTACTAGCACAACAAGGTGGTGAAGATGATGAAGCAAGGATGATAATTGCTGCAGGACATATAGCATCACGACGATTAGACGCAGCAAGAGAAGCACTGCGAGGACTAGAACAGCCGGAAGGATATGACGAACCAGAAATTCTCTCTTTAGTAGCAGAATGGTTTGACCCCTGGGATGGTTCAGTGAAAAATGATGACTTCTATGATTGGGAAGATAGTTCAGCAATACATTACCTACAAGAATTGCAGAAAAGATTAGTGAGGTGGGACCCTTTAACATCTATAGACACGATATATAATGACCCTTTAAGCCTCCACGCAATGATTAGTTCAGTTGCTAAATTACGTGCAGAAAGAAGACATGATGAAGCATTAGAATTATCCCTTGAGTCCATACGAAAAAATCCTAATAGCACTAAAGCTAGAATTGCTGCCTCGCTTTGTTTGATTGATAGTGGAGATTGGTTTGATGCACTTGACATATTTGAAGAATTACAAATTAGTTCACCAGAGGACCCGCGCGTTAAAGCACTAGGGATGATATTAGGATTTGCAGCACCAACAAACGAATTGGAATGTGCAATCATTGAACCAAATCCCAAAGAGAAAAGGAGATGGATTGACGAAGCGCCAACTAATCCTATCGCTGCTTTAATTTCAAAGAGGGGCCATGATGAAGCAATAACCGCGAATGTATTTATCGCTGCTCATGAAGCAATAGAAAGACGAGTTACCCCAAGATATAAGCCTTCAATGGTATTGAGATTATTCAACTGGATAGTACTCATTCCAACTTGGATAATTATTGGTTTAATTGCATATGATAGAAGTTCTAACGATGTGTTGGGTGTTTCAATTACTGCCTCTCTAATGGTCCTACATTTCTTCGCCTTGCGGTTCCGAAAGCAACAACGCAGGGTTATCAAACATCGTGACCAAAAAGCAATGATTGCTTATGCAAAAAGACTGAAACGATTCAAGGTTGGTTTCGATTTAGATAAGATCCCAGTGGGTACGCATCTGCTATTATCTGGGCTACTTGTAACAATCAATGGAATCGTCTACGACCTCGGTATGCCTGGGTGGCTCGTTGTCCGATTACCAAAGAAGGAGGGGAAAGGAATTGTAGGTAACATCTCAAAGAGAAGACGGAAACTATTGTCTCAGCCACTAGCACGTTGTTCACCTCTACCTGTTGAATGGTGGAATAAACGACCTAAGCCAGTAGGTAAAGAACAGCGTGCACTTGAGGTTCTTATTGGGCCAGCAGCATACAGGGGAAGGAGTATGCGCTCATCAGTAACATCTGAAAAATCAGGTGACTCTACGGAAAGGGTCCCGATTATGGAAACTAATTTGGGTCAAAAACACATCCCGCGTCACTCCATTGTTTCAGAATCTACAGGAATAAAAAGACCTTCTAGCCGCCCTAATCAATCACAACCAAACAATGGCCGTG
>Ga0114999_10002120_pt1 | contig 26616 bp, 30 predicted proteins | sample ArcticOcean_MG_C_3_FD_89820 | JGI IMG/M metagenome (GOLD analysis project Ga0114999, IMG submission 89820) | Marine microbial communities from western Arctic Ocean - ArcticOcean_MG_CB8_126 | ecosystem: Environmental > Aquatic > Marine > Oceanic | place: Arctic Ocean: Canada Basin | collected...
CAGCGATGATCGATGGATTAGACCAGAACATCGGGCGCGTGCTCGAGAAACTCGACCAAATAAAAGAACGAGAACAAACACTCATCATTTTTTTTACGGATAATGGATCATGCCCCTACGACTCGAATACAGACTTCAACATTCCGCCAGGTGGAGCCGATTCCTACCGAACACTCTCAGCCGCATGGGCAAATGTTGGCGATACGCCGTATCGATTCTACAAACAGTATGGACACGAAGGCGGTGCCCATACCCACATGATAGCCAACTGGCCCGGTGTTATAAAACCAGGTTTCAACGATGGTCTCGCTCACCTAACCGATATTTACCCAACTATGCTTGAACTGGCTGGTGCCCAATATCCGGATACATTAAATGGAAAACCGACACCCACTTTGGATGGAGAGTCATTGATTCCACTATTGAAGGGTGAGTCACGACCCGCGCCAAATATCATCGTATCGGGTCACGGTGAAAATTTCCGTATGGTTCGAGTCGGCGACTGGAAGTTGGTCAGGGTGAATGGAAATGCTTGGGAACTTTATAACCTGGTGAATGACCCCACTGAATTAAACGACCTCGCCAGTAACCAACCGGAGAAAGTAGAGGCATTGATCAAAGCATACGAAGATTATTTGAAAACCTAAGTTCGGTTTACCTACTTCGATTATTTGCAATTAGCTTCAAGGCCTCCAACTCCAGCGCCTTTGCTTTGGACGGGTTGTGGTTATACCGATCCTCGGTCTCACTGAGATCTTCTTTCATGTTGTAGAGGGACCATGGCCGCTCAAAACGTTTACCTTTGGGTAGCTGACGACCTCCAGAACCATTCCCTAAGATCAGTTTCCAGTCACCATCACGTATGGCAAACATGGCTCCCCCTGAGTGGTGAATTACAGGCGCTCTTTTATATGAATTTGTGTTGCCGAGAATCAAAGGCAAGAAGCTGAAGCTATCTTGAGCAGCCACGTTTGGCGGAGGAAGTTTAGAATCTACAACCTCCGCGGCTGTAGCAAAAAAATCGGTGTGGGTGATCGTCCGATGAGATTTGCTACCCGATTTAACTTTCCCTGGCCAGCGCACAAAGAAAGGGACCCTATGGCCCGCTTCCCAGATATCCGCTTTCGTTCCCCGTAATTCTCCATTGGCGGTATGATTACCTTCGTAAAATCGCTGCATCGTTTCATCGGATACATGATCAGGCTTATTCGGGTCCGTCTCCCGATACATGTAGGAACCATTATCGCTGGTATAAATGACCAAGGTATTGTCGTAAATCCCTGCGTCTTTGATCGCTTCCAAAATCTGTCCAACTGTCCAGTCAACCTGCATCACGAAATCACCGTAGGGACCCAACCCAGTTTTCCCTTTAAACCGGGAATGCGGCATAGCTGGTTTATGAGGTGCAGTGAGGGGAAAATACAAAAAGAATGGCTGCTTGGTTTTCGATTGGTCAGCAATATAGTCAGCAGCCTTCTCAGTTAAGGTGTCCAAGCAATCGACGATGGAGAAGTCCGAGCCCAATTCCCCTTTACGCAAAAAGTTGGGGAAGCTTCTACCAGGCTGGACACGATCAGGGAGGCCCGTGATGGAATGCCCTTCTATATAAATGTAGGGAGGAAAATCCAACGAGGCCGGAATGACAAGTGAGTAATCAAAACCCACATCTACAGGGGAGTGTGTAACATGTTTGGCCCAATCCCACTCTCCATCGGTTTTTTGAAACCCTAAGCCTAGATGCCATTTGCCGACAATTCCGGTTGCATATCCTTCTTTCTTCAAAAACGAAGCGACGGTCTCTCGATCTGATTCAATAATGGGGGCACCATATCCATTGAGCACTCCCTGGGTTAACGGGCTACGCCAACAGTAACGACCTGTCATCAATCCATATCGAGTAGGCGTGCAAACGGCTGATGGCGAATGTGCATCCGTAAAGGTCATGCCTTCACTCGCCAGTCGATTCAGGTTTGGCGTTGGTATTTTGGAATTCGGATTTAGGGCCTGAATATCGCCAGATCCCATGTCGTCGGCCATCATGAAGACAATGTTGGGGCGGGTATCAGCAGATACGAAAACAACCGCCACTAAGAGGAGGAGAATGGGTAAACGTAATGAATTCATAGTTTTATTTTAGCCACGGATGGACACGGATTTAACACAGATGATTAATAGAGAAAGCGCTTGAAGCCAACTTTGTTTTTTCCAAAATTAATTAAGAGACCAACTTCAATACTGGTGGCTTTGAGTTCGTTTAATAATTGTGGCTCATCCTTGGGATTATATTCAGGAGCCACCTTGAGTTCCACAAGCACTTTGTCTCCTACAATAAGATCTGCAACGTAGTCTCCTACAACAAATTCTTTAAATGTTACTTTTATCGGCGAATCCAATTCAGATTCTATACCTCGTATTTTCAATTCAACTTGGAGAGGGCGTTGATAAACTTTCTCAAGGAACCCATATCCTAATTCCTTATGGAGCTCAAAAGCAGCACCAATAATTTGCTCGGTTATCTCCTCAAATTTCATACCCAGGGAATCCGTGTTTATCCGTGGCTAAAACATAATCAGAACCTTACAACTCCTCGACAGTAATATCCTTATACCACGCTTCGGTCGGAGGCCCACTATGGATCTGCACCGCGATGATTCCATCTCCGGGAATCTCATCATCCGGTTCATTCCAATCAGCGGTTTTGTGACCATTGAGCCAAAGTTGAATGTGTCGACCTTTGCAACGAACGACATAGGTGTTCCAACCATCGTAGTTGATATGCTCAGAAAGTGTTTCAAGATCCGGGCCTTGCAATACAACTCGTCTGCGAGATTCGTCGTAGAGGGCTCCCCAATATTTGCCACCCATGTCGGCTTGATACCCGATCACTTCATGATGATTTGGTATGCGTTCCGTGCGAAACTGGACTCCTGCATTGGGTTTCTCTCCAATTAGTTTGAACTTAAAGCGCAGCTCAAAATCACTATAACGTTTCTTCGTGCTGAGAAACTGGTTCTTGGGAATAGGCGCGTTAAGATTTCCCCCTACAATCGCTCCGTCTTCAATTCGGAACGACTCGAGAGGACCTTCCCAGCCACTGAATGATTTGCCATCAAAGATGCGGACCGGCTTGGCGCTCAGAAACGGGGCAAGCGCAAGAATGAAACATAGGGCAATGATTGATTTCATAACAAAGCCTATGACGATTCATTCAGGATTGCCGAGCACAGAGTTAAAGTGATTTGTTTGTAGCAACTCGACCCCAAATATTATGCTAAAAACTCTAACTATCATTTTTCTCTGCACTTGTAGTTTCGCCAATTCCCAGTCTTTTAAAGAAAGAGAGGTCATGGTTACTCCAGAGGTAGCTGGAAAATTGGTGACCCCAGAAAACCAATCACCGGAGCAAGCGGTGCTAATTCTCCATGGCTTTAACGACCACATGGATGGAGTAGGAAATCTACAGAAACAATTGGCTCATACCTTGGCTGAAGAAGGTATCGGAAGCTTACGCATCAATTTTCGTGGCGAAGGCGAACGCAACGACAACGTAATTACCTCAACTCTTGATTCTCGTAAAAAGGACGGAGAAGACGCCTACAAGTTTTTGAAGAAACAATTCCCCAACGCTTCTTACGCCGTAACCGGCTGGAGCATGGGAGGAAGCACAACTATTCTATTGCTCGGCAGCCATCCCGAATGGTTTAACACAGCTGTCCTATGGTCGAGCGCTGGGCACAATCTACGTGACAATATTGGAGCGAGTGGAACCCCAGAACACTCGGCTATGATTAAGAAAGTCCTCCTTGAGGGTAAAGCGGAATTCCAAAGCTGGACCACGATCACCTATACCCGCGAAAACTACGCAAGTTGGATAGGGTTCGATTCGGCTGACTATTTGCCGAAATACCACGGAGCATTCCTCGGGATTCGTGGAACAAACGATTTCCTCCCACTCCACGAGCCAGAGTGGATGAAAATCCTCCCAGGCAAGAAAAAGGCCTACCACGTGCTTGGTGACGCTGATCATATTTTTAATGTACTTGATCCCCCAAACAGCCAAGGCGATGAAGTTGTTCAACTAACGGTAGACTGGTTTAAGAATACTTTAAAATAGGGATTGAAACCGAAATCGTTTACCCTCTGTTTTTAAATTCAACACTATGCAGGATAAAACACTCACACGCTTCCGTAAAACCGCCTTCTGGGAAAGCGTATCCTTCATCGTTCTGCTCTTCATAGCCATGCCCATCAAATACGGACTCGGGAATCCGTTACCGGTAAAATACATTGGTATGGCTCACGGCATTCTATTTATTCTCTACGTGTTATTCCTGATCCATGTCGTAATGGAACATGGGTGGCCTTTTAAGAAATGGGCATTAGCCCTGATTGCATCTATCGTTCCATTTGGTCCCTTTCTCTTTGATCGCCGATTGAAGCGTGAATTGGCAGGGGAAGAACTCGTCGATGCCACGATTAAGGAATAGTCGGAGATAACCTTCAATATCAGGCATCGTCAGTTCCAAAAAAGGACAGCGATGGCTACGTAGCCGACCGAAATTCCAACTAGTATCAACTAATCCGATCGGTTGTGCTGGTTACGCCGTGACAACGCAAATAACAGAATCCATCAAGCGCGAACGGTTCTCCACCTACTCTGTGCCAAGGCAATCGAATTCCTGGAATCAGCCATAGCCTCGTACTGGTTTCACCTGACAGAACAATCAGGGGAATCATAATAATCCATTAGGATTAACCACTAAACTTCTCAGGAAGTTTCTTAATCATTGATTACCAATACCCTAACACTTAGAAAAGATCATAAAAATATAGCGCTTATTTTGAATAAAGTGCAGGTGTTGCCGTCTCAGACCTATCAGATCCTCAAAGTTTTGATTTATGAAAGAGACATTAGGCATATTAGGAGGCATGGGACCCTTGGCTTCGGCTGAGTTTGTTAAAACGCTCTATGAGTTTAACTTGGTTGAAAAGGAACAATCGGCACCCCCTTGCATTCTTTATTCGGATCCATCCATTCCAGACAGAACAGAGGCTATTCTTCGTGGAGAAACAAACAGTGTAATCCAACGCATTCAGACTGGCCTGGAAACCCTCAGTAACCAAGGAGCAACCCACTTTGTGATAGCATGTATTTCGTCACACTACTTTATCTCTGAATTTCCAAATGCCTTAAAAGATTCAATCATTTCACTCGTAGATGTCGCACTTAAAGAGGTTAAACATTTTCCAGGTAATTGTTTACTGCTCGCAACTAACGGAACAATCCAGGCTGAAACATTCCAGAAACACCCAATGTGGAATAGTTTGAAAGGGAAACTCCTAATTCCATAAGAAAAGGACCAGGCCCGTATCCACGACTTCATATACAAACAAATTAAGCCTAATCGTAAAATGGTTAGTGAGTCATTTCTCCTAGCTTTAATGGAAACGTATCAGGTAGATGCATTCGTCGCAGGTTGTACTGAGTTCCACCTTACGAACAAAAGGCTACTCGCTTCTGGTAATCCCTCACTCCGTTTTATTGACCCGCTTTACAGTATAAGCAAGGAGCTCAAAAGCCTCATGAGACAACAAAGAGTTCAACAACTCTAATACCAACTGAACACCTGCATGAAAGAGAGTGTCTTATCTATACCCAGTACTTCCACAGATTTAGTTGCCCACCTAAATCACACATTCGAGTTCTATTCGAAAAACATCGCGATCGAGACTGATAGTTTTCGAATATCGTATGAGCAATTGGAAATCTGGATACAGCAGGTTATCCATAAAATTAAACCCTCGCTGACAGACGAAGAGCCTCGGGTGGCCGTCCTCTCGGATCATCCGTTAGAATACATTGTGGCCATGCTTGCAGCATTTCGCTTGGGAGCACTTTACATTCCTATGGATCCAAGGTTTCCACAACTAAGATTTGAACAAATCCTCAGTGAAGTAGCACCAACTCTTATACTTCTGGGCGATATGCGGGATACCCCCGACCTGGGTGAAAATTACCAGCCGATCGTGATGCCAGCTTTCACAGGTGAAACGGAAATGGTATTTGATCCTCTTCCTGAAAAAGCGATTTTAGAAGAAGCACCGGCCTACCTTTTCTTCACTTCAGGTTCGACCGGAAAACCAAAAGGAATCGTTGGAAAACTTTCTAGCCTTAGGCACTTTTCGGAATGGGAAGCCGCTGAATTTAATTTGAGTTGCGATTCCATTATCAGCCAATTCACAACTCCAACTTTCGATGCATTTTTACGAGACGTCGTTACACCTTTAAGCGTTGGAGGGACCTTATGCATTCCTCCACAACGTCCTACGATGATGGGACCTTAAGCGCTATGGGATTGGATTGAGTCCAAGAAGATTTCTTTCATCCACTGTGTACCTTCACTTTTCTCAGCACTACTCGAAGGGACTTGGCAAACCAGAGACCTGAACTACTTAAAGCATGTACTGTTGGCTGGGGAAACTCTGCCACTTTGTCATGCCGAAAATTGGATTAATCATTTCAACCAACGGATTGAATTATTAACCTCTATGGCTCAACTGAAACAACGATGGTAAAGTTATTCCACCGCATCAGGATGAAGGATGTGGAGGGTGGATTCATACCAGTGGGTCAACCAATGTCGGAAACTGAAGTCGTTATCCTCAATGACGATAAACAAATCTGCCAAGTCAATGAAACCGGAGAAATATTTATTGCCACGGAACATCGAACCCTGGGTTATTTCAATCAATCCGAAGTCACAGCCCGTCTTTTTGAAAGTAGTATCTATACAAAAGCCCTAGCCTACGCAACTGGTGACTTAGGAACCGTTCTTCCAGACGGAAACATTCGCCTATTTGGTCGGAAAGATCGGCAAGTGAAAGTGGAAGGTGTAAGGATCGAACCTGAAGAAGTTGAAAGCGCTTTACTCAAAATAGACGCCATAAAAGCTTGCGCAGTCACTGTGAAGAAGCTCCTAGAGCATGGAGGAAACCTGATTGCTAATGAGGCAATTCAAAAGACAGAGGGTTCAAAGAATCCCCAAATGGGGTTGATTGGGTATTTAGTGTTAAAAGAAACAATCAATATTTCCGAGATCCGTGAACAACTCGCCCATTATTTGCCAACGGCAGCTATTCCGCGCTTTTTCTTCTCCGTCGAATACCTTCCATGAAATACCAATGGAAAATCGACTATTTCGCGCTTAAAGAAATGGATTCGGCTACAGCCATTCGCGACCAAACGTTCGATCCACCTCAATCAGAAGTAGAGAAGACGGTATCAACTTTGTGGGAATCAATACTGTTAGTCCCTACTATTGGGAGAAACGACGATTTTTTTACCTTAGGCGGTGATTCTCTTTCTGCAATGCAGGTCATTAATCGGCTAAGAGAATTTTATAACGGCTCAACAAGAATTACAGATTTACTCAATCAACCGAGATTGAAGGATTTCTGCCAGGTTGTTGAGAAACGACAACAGGATATACCGGTTGTGCAAGAGGGCAGTTGGGTAGATTTAGACGTCGATTCCGAAAAAACCTACCCGCTAACTTCAGCACAAAAAGGGCTATGGTTTCTCTGGAAAATGGATCGATTTCTAACTGTAAAAAATTTCGTTCTGGTCACCTTCGTTTATTTGGTATTTTTCGCGCTGACCAAATCGTCATTGGTTATAGTCGCATTCAATTTGGTCGGCATCGAATATTTAGGTAACGCCATGGTGCGGTCCTTACTCGGTACGGGAATAGTTCTTTGGGTGTTTGTGGATCAATTGAATCAGCGCAAAAAAGCGAATTCCCTCCCAGTTTAAATGAGCTAGGTAATTAGTAGACTCATACTTCAAAAGAAACAAACAGGCCGTTATACAATCAACCTTCTCAGGAGGGATTAGATTGCGCTTCTTTTATTAATACAAGCAGAACGGTAGGAAACTCAGATCAAGTCTGAGAAATAGATTGATCACCAGGGAAAGGTTTTACCAGAAAGTGGATTTTGGCTCGCATCGCCAATGGAGGGAGACACACTAGATTTTTTACCACTAATCCCCATGATAAAACCCAAAGAAAAACAGAACTCAGTTGAACTGTATTTCATGGAGGCCCGGTCAAAGCTGATCGATATTGCCTCCTTTATGGATCGCATAGAACGCGACGGCCTGACTGATGATTTTAGATATCAGGCATTTCTCGATGCCCTAAAAGAGCTAGATACCGACAAGCGGGCGGAATCTGTCTTACTTGCCCTAAGCGACCTCACCGAAGAACCTATCCTTGTTGCGACGACCAAGGCAGCAGCCGGAGCTTGGCCCGATAAACCTAGATGAGATACATAGAACCACATGCCCACATGGTGAGCCGCACCACCGACGATTACATGTCCATGGTAGTGGCTGGATGCAAAGCTGTTTGCGAACCTGCTTTCTGGGCAGGATTTGATCGGAGCTCGGTCAATGGCTTTTACGACTACTTTTGCCAGCTTACCGATTATGAGCCCACACGAGCTGCCAAATTTAAGCTGCCTCATTTCTCCTGGTTATGCATAAACCCGAAGGAAGCTGAAGACCTCGTTTTGGCGAGAGAGGTGATTGCTATGATACCCGACTTCATGGATCGTGAAAATGTACTGGGAATCGGTGAAATCGGGTTGAACAAAAACAGTCGTAACGAACTCACCATTCTCGAAGAACACGTGAATCTCGCAGCAGAGTACAACCAGCTCATCCTCGTACACACGCCTCACCTGGAAGATAAGCTCAAAGGGACCAAACTTATTGTCGATTTGATCAAAAACGACTCTCGCATCAATCCGGCCAAAGTACTGATCGACCATGTAGAGGAACATACAGTGAAATATGTTATGGATGCAGGTATGTGGGGCGGACTCACTTTGTACCCAGAATCCAAATGCACATCTCCACGAGCCATCGACATTCTTGAAAACTATGGAGCGGACCGACTATGGATGAATTCTGCATGCGATTGGGGAATAAGCGTGCCGTTGGCGGTGCCGTATGCAGCCCAAGAAATGCGCCGCCGCGGGTATGATGACGAAACCCTCGACCAGGTATTCTTTAAAAACCCGGTGTCGTTTTTAAGTCAATGTCCGAACTTTACAGTTTCAGGTTGAGCTAAGGACATTCAATTAATCGGATAAAAACAAAGCTGTCAGATCCACGTTTTACCTATGCAGTTAGCCAATAATAGTCACCTAGCTTATTGCACTAATATTCACCGCGGAAGCTCTTGGCCCGAGACGATTGACTCTCTTGATAAATTCGCGCTCTCAGTGCGAGATCAAGTGTCGCCAGATCGCGAATACGCCATTGGCCTGAGACTGGGCGCATCTGCTGCCAGAGAATTGTCAGACCCGGTACCCTTGCTCGAATTTCAACGCTGGCTGGAGAAAAACAATTGCTACGTGTTTACGATAAATGGGTTTCCTTATGGCGACTTTCACGGCACTAGAGTTAAGGATCAGGTCTACAGACCCGACTGGACATCCCCGGACCGTCTGGAATACACAAACCTCTTATTTGACCTCCTTTGCGAGATCCTACCAGCCGGAATGGAAGGAAGTGTAAGCACCCTGCCCGGCTCGTTCAAACGGTTCATAACCACCAAGGAGCAACAGACAGCCATCTTCGACAACTTGATCTCTAATGCTGAGCATATTGCAAAACTCAGTGAGTCAACAGGCCATGATTTACATCTTGGCTTGGAACCTGAACCACTTGGGTATTTTGAAACCAGCCAGGAATCAGTAAATTTTTTTGATCGTTTACTGGACTACGCTCCAGAGAAGAAAGACCTGCTCCTTCGCCATTTAGGAATTAATTATGATACCTGCCACCTCGCAGTGGAGTATGAGACGGCTGATGAATCATTAAGGCGCCTTGTGGAACAGGACATAAGAATCAGCAAGATCCATTTGAGCTCCGCCTTAAAAGTTGCCGATTTCTCCGAAAGTACCTTATCCGCGCTGAGTGGATTTTGTGAAGAAACCTATCTCCACCAAGTGATTGCCCGAACAGGAAATGAATCGCTCGTTCGATACGAAGATCTAGACCTGGCGCTCGACGCCCGAGCAGCTGGCCAGGATAATGCGGATGAGTGGCGTATCCACTTTCATATCCCAATTCACGCAGAGCCCAAAAAACCACTTTATTCAACTAGTGACCATATTTTGGGCACATTGGACTTTCTTAAGGAGAGACCCGAAACCTGCCGGCATTTTGAAATGGAAACCTACACTTGGGAAGTATTGCCAGGTGATCTTGGTAAAACCGATGTTGTAGACCAGTTAGTCCGGGAGTACGGATGGACCCTCGAGGCGTTTGATGCGCGTGGACTAGGTCGCTAACTCATCGAAAAATACTATTTCAGCGAATTTTTAGGACCGAGTAAGAAAAATGTTCTCGCTCGCTTAGAGAAAGTAAATTTTCCCTATTACCATGACTGATTTCCGATCATGGCTGGTTTTGGGCCGCGTATCCAACCTATCGACGGTTTGGTCCAATGCCCTCTGCGCATGGATATTAGGAGGAGAAGGAAATCATCAGACCTTTGCCTGGCTGGTGATTGGACTAAGCCTCCTCTATATTGGAGGTATGTATCTTAACGATTTCGTTGACGTCTCGTTTGACAATAAGCACCGACCCGAACGCCCGATACCAGCGGGAAAGGTCAAACGCTCGACCGTTCTCATAGCTGCTATTTCGATGTTTGCCCTAGGTATGGTCTGCATTGTTGTGAGTGGACAAAACGCCTCGCTATTTGGACTGCTTCTGCTCGGCCTCATTGTGGCTTACAATTGGGTCCATAAACATACGGTCATGGGTGTTCCGCTCATGGCAGCTTGCCGCATGGGAATTTACCTGACGGTAGGGGCGGCCTCATCAACAGGAATAACACCATCTATCTGGGGGGCTGGATTTCTCATGTTTCTTTACGTGCTTGGAATTACTGCGTTGGCGCGAAACGAGTCCAATTCCGTTCAGGGATCAGCTTTTGGATCAGCTTTTTTGATATGCCCGTTAATTGGGGTTATTTATCTGGCTGGGCCTCCTTACATTCCCGGTTTCGCAGTTTTCCTGTTAATACTTACTCTTTGGATAGCACGCACCTTCTCCTCTGCTCGTGCGAGTGGCCAATTTATCGTTGGAAAAACAATAGGGCCTCTTTTGGCAGGAATTTGCCTAATGGACTTGGCAATTCTGTCGAGTATGCATCTAGTGGCTCTTCCCATTCTGGGACTGCTGCTAGCATTTTTCGTCATCGCATTGATTGCCCAGCGGCGGATTCCAGCCACCTAATCATTTAAGCATGCCCGAATATTTACCCATAGAATACCCAATTCAGATCCCCTACCAACTAAGGGTATATTTTACGAAGGGTGTCTTTGATACTGCCAATCCACTGTTTCGAGATTTGTCGTGCTCCAGAGAAAGTGGAATTCGTAGAAAAGTTTTAATTTATATAGATGAAGCGGTCAGCCAATCCAATCCTGACCTGCAGGAACAAATTAAAGCCTATTTCAATCATCATGAAAACGATTTGCGGCTGATGGGATCCCATGTTTTGCAAGGCGGAGAATCGCTAAAAAACGATTCCAGCGTGGTTGATCGGATCTATGCCGATATAGAGGAAAATCGTATTTGCCGCCATAGTTTCGTTGCTGCCATTGGAGGTGGCGCATTGTTGGATACGGTCGGATTTGCGGCTTCAACCGCCCATCGCGGGATACGTCACCTGCGTTTGCCTACTACCACTTTGGGTCAGGCCGATGCGGGCGTTGGCGTAAAAAATGGGGTGAACTTTAATCAGAAGAAAAACTTTGTTGGGGCATTTGCTCCACCATTTGCAGTCATCAACGACTTTAATTTCCTTTCGTCATTGCCAGCCGTTCATATGAGAAACGGTTACATTGAAGCGATCAAAGTCGCTTTGATTCGGGATGCGGAATTCTTTACCTGGATTGAAGACAATGTCGAAGCGTTGAAGCAATTCGACAACGCCGCGATGGAGGAGCTTATATACCGATGCGCAAAACATCATGTAGCATTCATCGCAACATCAGGTGATCCCTTTGAAATGGGTTCTGTCCGCCCGTTAGACTTTGGACACTGGGCTGCCCACAAGCTGGAGCAACTTTCAGAATTTGCGTTAAGTCATGGAGAAGCTGTCGCGATTGGAATTGCTATCGATACACTTTATTCTGAGCAAAAAGGCTACCTCAGCTCAGAGAATTCTGCTCGGATATTGAACCTATTAAAACAGTTGGATTTCGAAACCTACTCCGATTACCTGGAGCAGAAAAGTGGTAACCGCTTCCCCTACGTGTTGGAAGGACTAGAAGAATTCCGCGAGCACCTGGGAGGTCAGTTAACTATAACTCTGCTCAAGCATGTTGGTTCTCGGTTTGAAGTCCATGAAATCGACAATGAAGTTGTCCTCAAAGTCATCCAGCGTTTAAAGAACTTATGAAGCGGACCGCGGTCATTAATGTAGTCGGCTTAACCGCTGGATTATTGGGTGACCATACGCCTCATATCAACGCATTTGCGAACCGAGGAAACCTAAAATCTTTCAAGCCATCGTTCCCCGGCGTCACATGCACCGCTCAGTCTGATTTCCTAACCGGCAAGAACGCCTCCGAACATGGTGTTGTCGCCAACGGTTGGTACAATCGCGACTATAGCGAAGTTCATTTTTGGAAACAATCGAACCACTTGGTGAAACAACCAAAAATCTGGGGCGAACTGCGAGCTCAAGACCCGGGCTTCACCTGTGCCAAAATGTTCTGGTGGTACAACATGTATTCAACTGCCGATTACAGTGTAACACCAAGACCAATGTATCCGGCTGACGGACGAAAATGTTTCGACGTTTATTCCCACCCTATGGGAATGAAAGAGGAGATGAAAAAGGATTTAGGTGAATTCCCCTTCCATACATTTTGGGGACCGAAGGCAGGCATAGAATCGTCGAAATGGATCGCCGCTTCTGCCAAGTGGATTGAAGAAAAAGAGCACCCCACCCTCAACTTTATTTACCTCCCACACCTCGACTACAACTTGCAACGGTTGGGACCAGAGGATCCAGCAATCTCAATAGATGTGTCTGCAATCGATACTCTGGTTGGAGACTTAATCACGTTCTTCGAAGATAAATCGATTCAGGTCGTCTTACTTTCTGAATATGGAATCACTACGGTAGATAAACCCATCCACATCAACCGAACCTTTCGCAAACGGGGTTGGATAACTATCAAAACGGAATTAGGGCTTGAACAACTCGACTATGGAGCAAGTGAGGCATTCGCCGTTGCAGATCATCAGGTAGCTCATGTTTACGTAAAAAACAAAGAGCTCATAAACGAGGTTAAGCAAACGCTTGAATCTCTTGAAGGGGTTGATCGCGTACTGGATGAAGAAGGAAAGGCCGAGTTTGGCATTCAACATGAGCGCTCGGGTGACCTGATCGCAATCGCCGACGCCAAGTCATGGTTCACCTACTACTACTGGCTCGATGATGCTGTGGCTCCGGATTTCGCCCGGTGTGTAGATATACACCGAAAACCCGGTTATGATCCGGTCGAGCTTTTCATCGATCCGGCCATTCGTCTCCCTTTGTTCAAAATCGCATGGTTCTTACTAAAGAAAAAACTGGGGTTTCGGGCGTTGCTGGATGTTGTCCCACTGGATTCCACTTTGGTTAAAGGATCCCATGGGCGCATTCCCGAGGATGAAAACGATTGGCCGCTAATTATTAGTGAAGCTTCCAATTCGGAAGTACACAGTTCTACCGACATTTATAATCAGCTGAGAACGATTGTTAGCCAATAGTTTCCGGCGACTCGGGGTCTTCAAAGCTCCCGGATAAAGATATCTTTGAAATGCATTTTCAGCTCATCTTTCGTATGCAGCTGCAGCGCAATAAATCCTCTCATTCCCACTCGATGTTTTTTGTGGGCTACATCATTCAACAATCCTTCTCCCTCAAAATCAGTTACCAACATACCGTTGAGCGTCGTCGTGATCTGGGTACCATTGCATCGGATAATTAAATCGTTCCAGGCATTGGGACTATCCGCATAGTTGAAAACCCATTCGCTTGGCCCATCAGTAGATTCAATCTTCCAACTGGACATACTGGGGCTGATCCAGCGTTTGGTTTCGGGCGTTTCATCATAGATGAGTCCGGTCCGCCAGGGAAGAGGCGGATGAATATCAACCTGAGGACCATGCATCCAAGCACCCTTAGGAAGATCGGGTCTGGAAACCCACCGACTTCGAACCTGCACTCCACTATTTCCCGGAGAGTCCCGATAGGCTCTAAACTTTAACTTCAACTCGAAATCTTCGATCTCAAGGGCATGTTTTAACCAAATCGAATCGTGATCCTTATCGCCCATTGAATCGCAAACGATCATTCCATCCGCTGCCTTCCAATACTCCTTTTGGGAGTCGGTATCAAAAGACTCGATTGACCAACCCGATAGATCCTTTCCGTTAAAAAGTGTGACCCAGTAGAGATCCTTTTTCATTCCGATGTAGATCCCAATTATCGCTCCCACAGAAAGAAAGATAGTGCCAACAATGATTCGGTTGATTATGGATTTTGCGGATAAATTCATATTTGGGTAGGCATTGAGTCCCAAAAATAAAGGAAGTGCAAGGACGGTCGAAATAGAAATATTGAGAAAAAGGGGAGCCTTTCAAGATAGAAACTTTGACTCCACCTTCAGGTATTGATCTGCTTAAATGTATATGAACGAGGCAACGCAAATCTCAGGGAAAGTCATAATAATAACCGGTGCTTCAAGTGGTATCGGACGAGCCACAGCCAGCCACTTGGCAGGCTTAGGTGCCAAGGTTGTTCTTGGTGCCCGCCGAGAAGATCGACTAAAAGAGCTTTCCGACGAAATAGCGGCAGCCGGCGGAGAGGTGGCCTGGATGGTAACCGACGTTACCAGCTACGAGAGCGTAAAACAGTTGGCTGCTCACGCCACAACCACGTTCGGGCCTATCGACGTGCTGATTAATAATGCAGGTAAAAATACACTCGGGGCTATTGAGAAACTACAGGTCGATTCGTGGAACAGCATGATAGATGTGAATATAAAAGGCCCACTCAACGGTATTGCGGCGGTACTTCCAGGAATGAAGGAACGGAGCTCCGGACATATTATCACAACTTCTTCCATGGTCGCTCACCAAGGAATGTCCTTTATGGCGGTGTACAACGGCACCAAGGCAGCAATCAAAATGATCCATGAAGGACTTCGGCAAGAAGCAGGACCTGACATCCGCGTGAGCATGGTTTCGCCAGGTGCTGTGTACACCGAAATCGGCACTGACGATGATCCAGAAGCGATGGATTACTTGATGAAAGAATTTGATGGACTGAAATTACTTGATCCCATTGACGTTGCGTTCGCGTTTGCAATAAGCCAACCCGCCCATGTAGATATCAACGAAGTAATTATTCGACCAACAGCACAAAAAGCATAGAGGTCTTATCCATACCAAAAGAGACTTGAGCGTTTTGTTTATCGGTTCTTGAATAGATTGAAACGCCTCGTCGAATCATCTCAAAAAGCTATCCCTCCTACACCCTGGAAAAAAGTTTCTGGAGTCGTTTCTAGTCGCCCCAAATCATGCTGACCATGCTGACCCAAGCCTTATGGTGACTGTCGCTCGGCGGAGTGACTTTATCTTTCATTTTATGGCTGCCCGAGAAGGATTTGAAAAGGATGCTCGGACGCGCTTTTTTCTGCAAAAAGCGGGAGCCTTTTCAGTAAACCGTGAAGGAGCTGATATCGGTGCAATCAAAATGGCGATTCAACTATTGCAGGAAGGGAACTTCCTTTTGGTAATTTTTCCTGAAGGCGAGATCTACCACCACCACGAGGTGCTGGATGAACTAAACGACGGGGTGGCAAGTATAGTGTTGAGGGCCAGTTCAAAACTAGCAGAGGGTAAACCGAACTACGTAGTCCCAGCGGGAATTCGCATAAAGCACAGCCCAGATATCTCAAAATCATTTTCAGAACGACTGGATCGCCTAGAGAAACATATTACCTGGAAGCCAAGGCCCGATTTGAATCCGGTCGATCGGATTTATCGACTGGGTTCAGCGCTCCTTTCAATTAAAGAGGAAGAGTTTCTCGGTTACGCGCAAACGGGGGAAATCATTGAACGCACCCATAGCTTGCAGGACAAATTGATAGAACCGATCGAGCTGGCTCATGGTGAATCGAACTCGGATATGAAAATGACTATGCGAATAAAATCGCTTAGAGCAAAAATACGCAAAGAGCACACCAACGAGGCATCTCCAGTTTCCTCAGAAAGAGAAACAGAACTTTACGATCAACTAGACAGGATTTTTCTCGCCAACCAGCTGTATAGCTACCCTGGTCGATACTTGAAAGAAAACCCAACTGACGATCGTATCGCCGAGACGCTTTTCAAACTCGAAGAGGATGTCCTCGAGCTAGAAGAATATTATGGTCCACGCACGGCTGAAATTATTTTTGGAACTCCGATAGCCATTCAATCATTTTTGGAAGAAGGCGGATTTAATATCAAAAGTGGCGTGGCTCCTTTAACTGAACCGATTCGAGAGAAAGTGCAGGGGCTATTACGATCCATGGACTCCTGATCGGCTTCCTCCAAAAATTGACTGAATAGAAGGTTGAATCCTTTGACAAAAAATCATGTGGTAGGTCACTTTGATTAAGGAATTTTGTTACAATATCTATCGTCATATCAACTATGCCCTATGAAATCCTAACTCCAGAAACATTGGTGGATTACTTAAAATCCATCGATGCAATGAGAACCTTATTTAGCAGCTTCGATAATCTCGAGGTGATAGAAGTCGGCGATGGTAATTTAAATTATGTATACCTGATTACCAACAGAGACACGGTGACGGAAACAATCGCTTTGAAGCAGGCAGTCCCTTACCTGAGGGTGGTTGGCGAATCATGGGCGCTTACGCGCGAACGTATGCGTTTTGAAATTCAGGCTCTGGAAAAACACAAATTGCTCTGTCCTGATTTAGCTCCTGAAATTTACTATTCAAGTGTGGAAATGTCTGTGGTTATTATGGAGAACCTTTCCAACCAAAAGATACTGCGTGGGCAGATTATCGAAGGAAAAGTTTTTCCATTTTTGGCCGATCACATGTCAACTTTTCTGGCAAACACGCTCTATTATACATCCGACTTGTATCTCTCATCAGGTGAAAAGAAGCAGGCAGTGTCCCAGTTCATAAACGCAGAGCTCTGCAACCTAACAGAAGAATTTGTTTTCACCAATCCATTCGAGAAACATGAGACCAATAATTACAACGAGGAGTTGAGCGAAAAAGATATCGATTTCATTCAAACGGATGGTTCTTTGAAAATTGCGGTGGCAGAAATGAAATACAAATTCATGAATCATGCAGAAGCCTTATTGCACGGCGATCTGCACATTGGAAGCGTCATGACCAACGAAAATGAAACCACGGTAATTGACCCTGAGTTTGCATTCTATGGCCCCATGGGGTTCGATATTGGCGCGTTTATTGGAAATCTTTTCATGTCTTATTTCTCACATGGATATCGTCAGAAACTCTTTGGACGTGAGCCGCTTGAGTATCGTACCTGGATACTCGATACTATCTCATCCACCTGGAACCAGTTCGAGAGCAAATTTGACTCGCTTTGGGAAAAGCACCAAAATGACAAAGACCCACTCTACTTTGATTACCCCGGAGGCGCGGCCGATGCGAAGTTGCAAAGACAGACTTTTTTGAAACATGTATTTAGCGACACCCTTGGTTTTGCCGCATGCAAAATGATGCGTCGAATTTTCGGGCTAGCTAAAGTCGCCGATATTGCCGACATCGAAGACCTGAAAGAACGTGCACGCATTGAGCGAATGACTCTAGAACTAGGTAAAGCCTTGGCTACACAACGCGACCAATACACCTGTATCGAGGAAGTCATCGAGCTGGCTAAAACCATTTCCCCGCTTCAATAGCTAAAAACCTCATGGCCGAAATAAACATCCCTAAGAACAGCCTAAATCTTCCAGAAACTATTTGGTGGGAGAACGGTGAACTTTTTCTTCTTGATCAAACCCAACTTCCTTTGGCAATTGTTGGCGAAAGGCAGGAGAACATTCAACAGGTCAGTGACTCAATCAAAGCATTGAAAGTTCGTGGCGCTCCAGCGATTGGCGTCGCCGGGGCTTACGGATTACTCGTTGGGATTAAGCAAGATCGAGAGCTACCGGTTGACCAATTCATGGAGCGAATTGAAACCCAGGCAGCGTGGTTGGGAGAAGCACGTCCAACCGCAGTTAATTTGAAATGGGGTCTCAAACGTATGGTTAATTTTGCTAAGCAACAATCGGTAGCAAATAGTCATGAACTCTATGACCTGCTTGAAAGTGAAGCTATACACATTCACGCCGAAGATCGCGAACTTTGCAGAATGATCGGTGTCCACGGTGCTTCGTTGATAAAACTAGGCAATGGAATACTTACCCACTGCAATGCAGGTTCATTAGCTACTTCTGAATACGGCACCGCAACCTCACCGATGTTTGTCGCACATAAGAACGAAGTACCATTCAGAGTATATGCGGATGAAACACGCCCACTCCTTCAAGGTGCTCGATTGACTAGCTGGGAACTCCAGCAAGCCGGAATTGATGTGACTCTCATTACCGACAATATGGCCGCACACATAATGTCCCAGGGTTTGATTGATATCGTGATAGTCGGAACCGACCGCACGGCGGCAAATGGAGATGTGGCAAACAAAATCGGAACACTAGGCGTCGCTATCCTCGCCAAGCACTTTAATATTCCCTTCTATGTTGCCCTGCCTTACTCGACGATCGATTTTGATATGCCGGATGGCAGTGGCATTCCGATTGAAGAACGGGATCCCATCGAAGTGACCCATTTCGGATCGCGTAGGACCGCGCCAGAAAATATAAAAGTTCGTAGCCCGGCTTTCGACGTTACCCCAAATCATTTGGTGGCAGGACTAATTACGGAACGCGGAATAATTCGGCCGCCATTTAAGGAAAATCTTTTGAGTGAATACGGCGAATAATATTCCAATAAACCTTGAAACTGTTGAAGTACCATTGGACCTGGCAATCGCACACCGCTTCGGGAAACTGGCAGAAGCATAATTGTTTAAAATACAGTAAACAAATCACAGACTTTGGTATTGATCATTGCCTCTCTGGTGGATTGCAAAATTTCAGCTGATTTAAAGACCGTTCTAGAACACATCAAGGGATGCGCCTTACCTGACTTACAAATCAAAAGCTCTCAGGACCGATGTGGTAAATTTGTCCGGCTCGTTGTTTCGGACGAATAGCGAATTTGTAGACTTCCCAAAAAAATATTGTTTCGCTTGCCAGGTTGGATTTGGTATTTACCAAAGCATAGACTTATGACCGTTTCCGAATTTCAGCAATCCACATCAGAAAACACACAACCAGACTCAGCGTTATCAAAGCCGTTACAGGCGTTGTGGTGGGATGCAAAGGGCGATTGGGATAAATCCCATGATGTGTGTCAAAGCGCCGGATCATTGGATGGTGATTGGGTTCATGCTTACTTGCATCGCAAGGAAGGCGACCCGGGAAATGCCTCTTACTGGTATAGCCGAGCAAGAAAGCCTGTATTTCAAGGATCGCTTGAAGATGAATGGAGTTCGATGGTCGAGAGTTTATTAAACGCTGACGCCTAATTATGTGGCGTCTACTTTTCAGGGTCTACTTGTACATAAGCATACTCACCTTGCTGATTTACGGGATCGATAAGTTGTTGGCCAAAATGGAATGGAAACGAGTTCCGGAACGCTGGTTCCATACCCTTTCCCTTATTGGAGGTTTCCCTGGTGCGTTTTTGGGAATGAACATTTTCAATCACAAAACTAACAAACCAAAATTCCGCTGGATAATCTTCGCATCCCTATTACTTCACCTATCAGTTCTGGCAGCTTTTATTGCGAGAGCACGTTGGTTCTAAGGGAAATGGGGATAATCTATGCCGGTCACCCTCAATGGTGATGGTCATGCCCATGATCACAACCATCTCCGTGATGAACGTGTTTGTGACTAAGTTCCTCATCGGTCGCAGAACGAACAGACAGTACTTTGACCTCAAAATAGAGAGTCTTGCCTGAAAATTCGTGATTGGCATCAATGGTTAAAATTTTGCCCTCAATCTTTTGGATGGTAAACATACGAATTCCTCCTGCTACCTCACCTTGAAACCGTAAGCCCGCTTCCAACTTTTCATCGAGCGGAAACTGACTCCGAGAAACTTCGCCAATCAGCTCCGGCAAAAGCTTACCATAGGCATCAGCTGGCGGCAAAGTCACAGAAAACTCATCTCCGATCTGCTTGCCAAGCAAGGTACGCTCAAGACCTGGAACCACCCCTTCAACACCCATCAGGAAAACAAACGGATCGCTCTCAGAACTTTTGTCCAACACTTCGCCGACTTCTCCTTTAAGAACGTAAGAGATTCCTACAACTGACTTTTCACCAATTAACTCCATCAACTGAATCGACCCTAAAATATCGGCAAACACCATCTTTTTCTGTTGATCTCATCAGAAACCTCTCAATATTAACATTGTTAACATAAACACTTTGTTAACACTGTTAACAACATTTCAGCAATTTGAATGAATCCGGCGAAAAGTAGCAAGTATCATCACGGCGATTTGAAGAATTGTCTTATCGGCTGCGGTCTAGAAATCCTTTCTAAAGATGGGATACAAGGACTGTCACTGCGCAACGTCGCCAAAAGGGCAGGCGTGAGCGAGGCCGCACCCTATCGACACTTTAAGGACAAAGAAGCGTTAATTGCTGCGATTGGTGAGCAAGGTTTCATACGCTTGGCAGCTAGATTAGAGACCGTTGCGGAAGAACACTCTGAAGAAGCAAAAATACTCTTTTTCCAATCCGGCCTGGCCTATGTCCATTTTGCACGTGAAAATCCCGACGCGATGCGGGTGATGTTTCGATTTCGCAATGCAGACGGAGAGATGGAATATCCGGCTCTTCAAGAAGCGGTCGACGAAGCCTTCAGCTTTTTGATCGATATGGTAGAGTATTGCCAACATGCAGGCCTTGCCCGCCCAGGACATCCCATGCCGTTGGCACTCAGCGCCTGGTCTGCGGTTCATGGTCTGTCGATGCTGTTAATTGACAATTGCATCTCAAACGAAGTGCTCCAGGGAATTGATGATCAATCACTCCTATTAACCACGCTCGAAATCGTCCTTCACGGGTGGCAGGCAACCCCGGACACCTTATAATCACCCTATCCTATTAACCTCATGAAAGATTCGAAACTCAGGTTCTCAAATCGGGTTGAAAATTACGTCCGTTACCGACCCGCCTATCTCCCACAAATTGTAACTGATTTGGAGAGAAATAGTCTCTTAAGAAAGAACTTTATTATAGCAGACATTGGTTCAGGCACTGGGATTTCTACCAAACTGTTTCTTTCAGAGGGATACAAATTCTTGGGGGTTGAACCAAACAAGGAGATGCGCGACGCAGCTGAAACGTTTCTTAAAGAGTTCGACAAATTTCAAAGCGTAAACGGAAGTGCGGAAGCAACCGGTTTAAACCCAAATTCTGTTGACCTGATAACTGCGGGCCAAGCGTTCCACTGGTTTGATAGAAAGAGCTCTAAAATTGAATTCCAGAGAATCTTGCGACCGGGTGGTCACGTCGCTCTCATTTGGAATGAAAGACACCACACCGGGTCTGTGTTTCAGAAGGAGTATGAAGCATTGCTCAAAGCTTACTGCGAAGATTACTCGAAGGTGGATTATAAGAATGTAGACGAAGCGGCTTTGAAGAGATTCTTTTCTCCATACAGGTATTCTATTTACGAGTACGAAAACTCAAAATCGTTCGATCTTGAAGGATTGAAAGGTAGACTGGAATCCTCCAGTTATTGCCCATTGCCTGGTTCTGTGAATTACGAACCTCTAATGAAAGGTCTAGTGACTTTATTTGAGAATGAGAAAAAGGCCGGTCAAATAGTGTTTGAATACCGAACTCGCGTTTACGTCGGACAACTAACCTAATCCAAAAAAATAGTCATGTTTCCCTGCAAAACTCCCGAACCACCGTATTACACAGTCATTTTCCCATCTGCCAGGACAGAAGAAGATCATGGCTATGAAGCAATGGCAGAAAAAATGGAAACCTTAGCTGCCCAGCAGTCGGGCTTTCTCGGGATTGAATCGGTGACAGATGTAAATGGATGTGGAATCACGGTTTCCTATTGGGCGTCAGAAGAAGCCATTCACAGTTGGCATCATCACCCAGAGCATCAAAAAGCCCAAGTAGCTGGAAAATCAATGTGGTACAAAGACTACCAGTTGCGAGTAGCTAAGGTGGAAAGAGCCTACGGAAAGGATTTCTGATGAAGAAAACCTATTGGAGGTTTTAGCTTTCTGGGTGACCTTCGAGCATCACCTATGCTTTCTTCCGTCTCCTTTTTATCTGAGAATAAAATCCCGCCAGAGATAGCCCAAGCACACTGGTCCAAAAATACCAGGGACGATTGAAAATATCGTGTAAAGAAGCCCCACCATATTTGTCGAGAATCTGCTCCCACGGAAAAAGAAAAGGAGACAACTTAAAAAGGAAAAAAGTGCTTTGCACAGCATGCCACGCACCGGCGAACGCGGTCGCAACCTTCATAGTCCATTTCTCTAACCTTAATGCGGCGAACCCACCGACCAGTATGGTCAGAACCAATACTCCAATGGCGGCGATATCGTCCAGGGATTGAAGGAACGGCAGGAAAAATACGGCTGTGACATAGGCACCAAGAATAAAGACACCTGCTTTGTAGAAGAAATTCATCAAAATCCCCAAAGCCAAGCCAAGCACCGAAGCCGTAATCCACACAACCTTCGGATCATCCGGGAACAATAGCGGCGCATATAACAAGCCGGCATAGGAACCGCTCACAAATCCCAGGAGAAATAAAACCAATTTAAGGATTTTGTATCCGTGCAAACAGGTCAAAATACCAAAGACCAACACCACAGCACCAGGTGCCCACCATGGCAGCGTATCTAAAGGAAGATTTGGAAAATCAGTAGCCACTATGACTAATTGGTTTAGTGTAATTACCGAAACTAACAAGATTTAGCGTCCTTTGAAAATTTCCTCGCGCTTTTCATGGCGATCCATTGCATTTTGGGTCCGAGAAAATTAATACCCGATCTTGTGGTCAGAATGCACATCAAATCGAAATTCTAATGAACAAAGAAGTATTATCAGAAGCAGCCAACATCGCACGCGGATTGGCCATAGACGCAGTAGCAGCCTGCGGATCCGGCCACCTCGGCCTTCCATTGGGAGCCGCTGAAGTTGGCGCAGTCCTTTTCGGGGAATCGCTCTCAATGAGCCCAAGAAACCCAAGCTGGCTCAATCGTGACCGATTTGTTCTCTCAGCGGGTCACGGAAGTATGTTTCTTTATTCCTGGCTGCACCTCTCCGGCTACGATCTAAGCCTCGATGACATAAAGAATTTCCGGGTGCTTCATAGTAAAACTCCTGGACATCCAGAATTTGGAGAAACTCCTGGAGTAGAATGTACAACCGGACCACTCGCCCAGGGAATTGGTAATTCAGTCGGGATGGCAGTCGCCGCCAAAATGACGGCCAAAAAATTTAACACCGACGACCACACCATAATCGATCACCACATTGTCTGCCTTGCGGGTGATGGATGTTTACAAGAAGGAGTATCTGCTGAGTCATGCGCATTTGCCGCCCACTTTGGTTTAGATAATCTGATCCTTATCTTTGATTCAAACGACGTCACTTTGGATGCAGCCGCGGATGCGACGCAAAGCGAAGATACCGCCAAACGTTATGAAGCCTACGGTTGGGATGTCATCACCGTCGATGGTTACGACTTGGACGGAATACAAAGCGCTCTGGCAAACGCTAAGAATAATGATAACGGTAAACCCAAGTTAATCATCGCTCGAACCCTCATCGGAAAAGGCATCCCTCAAGTATCCGGAACGGCCGCCGCTCACGGTGAAGGGGGAGTCAAATTTGCTGCCGAATCTAAAGCAGCGCTCGGTCTACCCGCAGGAGATTTCTACGTCTCAGAATCAGTAAAATCTTTCTTTTCAAAGCGTAAGCAAGAGCTGGCCCAAAAATATAATGAATGGCTGGAAACCTACAATAGCTGGAAAACACACAATCCGGAATTGGCAACGCTACTTGAAGACGCAAGTGAAGGAAAACCTGCCGACACTAGTGCTCTGTTTGCGGCCATTCCTGAAGCCAATCCTGAAAAGAATGTTGCTACGCGAGTCGCAGGTGGAGAAATCATCAATGCTTTAGCAAAAGAACTTCCCTTACTACTCACCGGTAGTGCCGATCTCTTTGGATCTACCAAGAATTACATTAAAGACGCAGGGGACTTCACACGAGACAACCATACGGGTCGCAACATTCGCTTTGGAATACGCGAACACGCAATGGGGGCCATTGTTAATGGGATAGCCTACCACGGAATCTATACAGCATCAGGTGCAACCTTTACCACTTTCGCAGACTACATGCGTCCCGCCTTACGCCTGGCCGCCCTATCCAAGTTGAAAAACTTCCATATTTTTACTCACGACTCTGTTGCGGTTGGATGGGACGGACCCACGCACCAGCCAACAGAAGTTGTCAGCGCAGTTCGTCTGATTCCTGGCATGGATGTTATTCGTCCTGCGGACCCTGAAGAAACAGCCGGCGCTTTTGTAGCGGCTATGGAACGTAACGATGGACCCACTTCCTTAGTTCTTTCTCGCCAGGGCGTGCCCACCCTCAACCATATTCCTGCAAGCCAACGTCGCCAAGGGGTTTTAAAAGGCGCCTACATTGCTCGCAAAGAAGTGGGGGAACTTACGATTATTATCTTAAGTAACGGCAGTGAGCTTCAACATGCGTTAAACGCAGCCGAAGAGCTAGGCATCGGTGTACGCGTAATATCCATTCCTTGCTTTGAGCGTTTCGAACGTCGGAGCGCTGAATACCGAGAATCAATACTGCCTGCTTCTTGCAGGAAACGTGTGGCTATAGAGGCCGGGGTTAGTGATCCCTGGCACAAGTATGTTGGCTTGGACGGTAAGATTATCGGAATCGACCGGTTTGGTCTTTCTGCAGAAGGCGGACTCGTCTTACGAGAATTGGGAATCACAGCTGAAAGCGTCATAGCTGCAGCCCAATCCCTCTAATCTCAACTATTTAATGGACCCTGGCCTCCAAGCCTGGGTCACTGATACTGACTCAATAATATAAGTGAAAACTTTAACTCTTTTTTTGTTCCTATTGGCGGCACTCGGGACGGCCGAAGGAGCGAAATACATCGACATTAGTCAGATTCAAGGAAGCGATCATCGATTTAAGTTTGAAGGAGATGAAGCGACTACGGATGGGGTTGTAACACGCGTTTATAAAGACGGATTTATCATCCAGTCCAAGCAACCTGATGCATCTTCGGAGACGTCGGATGCCCTTTACATTTACCAAAAGGATACCGTTGTAAAAATCGGAAATAAACTTCGAGTAACGGGAGTGGTAGAAGAGTATGTACCTGGAGGTGAAGGCAGTTACAATTTGAGTCTCATCCAAATCAGAGCAGAGACTGTCAAAAGAATTCGAAGTAGAACCACACTCCCAAAACCTATTGTTATCAATTACCTGCTTCCGAGTTTTCCCAAAATCATGAAGCAACCAGGCTCGGACTTTGATCCTAAAAAGAATGCGCTCGATTTCTGGGAATCCATGGAACACATGCGAGTCACCGTATTGAATGCCACAGTCGTTGGACCCAATTCGAGTTATGGAGAAATTGCCGTGGGTGTTCCACAGGCCAAGCCCGAACCGGCGACCATTCGAGGCGGAGTTAAGCTGACAGGATACACATCCAATCCCACCAAGATCTTGATTTCCCTAGATTCAAACAATCCCAACCACTACAGCGTAGGGGAGCGGATAAACGGTGCCATCCACGGTACGGTGAACTACTCGTTTGGTAACTATAAATTGGGAGCAGTAAATCCATAGCGCCTCCAGTGACCAACAGGCTTCCACGAACTTCAAAAATTCCCTCCATTCCTGTGACGGCATTAAAGTTGGCGACCTTTAACGTGGAAAATCTATACACCGGATTGCCCGATAAAAAATTTGAAACGATTGCCGATATTATTATCCATTCTCTGAAAACGCCGGGCATTTTAGCGCTTCAGGAGATTCATGATAATTCGGGTCCGGAAAACAACCGAGTGCTAGATGCGACTGAAACGCTAACAAAGTTAGTTAAATTTAGGGGCTGTCCTAGCTAAGGTTAGTGTTTAGTTGATTTATACCAGTGTTTAAGCTGCTTGAGAAGCTTTTGATGGCCTCCTGAGTTGAAGCGTCATTCGCACTCTTTCAAGAACCAATAAAAGTTCTCAGGTTTTATGCCATTAAATTTGCGCAAATGACGCTTAGCCTGGTTCCAAAAGTTCTCGATTCCATTGATGTGATTTTGTCTATCTGCA
>Ga0114999_10002122_pt1 | contig 26600 bp, 24 predicted proteins | sample ArcticOcean_MG_C_3_FD_89820 | JGI IMG/M metagenome (GOLD analysis project Ga0114999, IMG submission 89820) | Marine microbial communities from western Arctic Ocean - ArcticOcean_MG_CB8_126 | ecosystem: Environmental > Aquatic > Marine > Oceanic | place: Arctic Ocean: Canada Basin | collected...
ACCCTGATCCTGCTGACCTCGGGCGTCACGGTCACCTGGGCGCATCACGCCCTGATCGAGGGCAACCGCAAGCATATGCTGGCCGGTCTGGCCCTGACCATCGGCTTGGGTCTGATCTTCACTGGCGTCCAGGCCTTCGAATACGCTCATGCGCCCTATGGCTTCCAGGAGGGCATCTTCCCGACAGTCTTCTTCATGGCGACGGGCTTCCACGGCTTCCATGTCATCGTCGGCACGATCTTCCTGATCGTTTGCTTCGTCCGAGCCTATAAGGGTCATTTTAAGCCGGATCATCATTTCGGCTTCGAGGCGGCGGCCTGGTATTGGCATTTCGTCGATGTCGTCTGGCTGTTCCTCTTCATCTGCATCTACTGGTGGGGCGAGGGTTCGGTCGTGTTCGACGCATAGAGGACGAAGACGATCGACTATCCAGAGATATCTCCGTTCCAAGCGGGCCTCGCCTGCCGCTGCCCACGCTGCGGGCGAGGCCCTCTCTATACCGGCTTCCTGACCGTTCGCGATCGCTGCGAAGTCTGCGACCTGGACCTGTCGGCCCAGGATTCGGGCGATGGGCCGGCTGCCCTGATCATCCTGTTCCTGGGCTTCGCCGTCGTCGGCGTGGCGGTTTGGGTCGAGATGAGCTTTGGGCCGCCCTATTGGCTCCATGTCGTGCTATGGCCACCCATCATCCTGATTGCGACGGTTGGCCTGCTACGGCCGCTCAAGGCCTTCCTGGTCGCCCAGCAGTTCCGGCACCGGCGCAACGAGTTTGATGAGCGGTCCTGATCGCGGCCTCCTTTTTCCGTCCATTATGACGGTCTGCGCCTTGGCAATTCTGCTCGGCGTGGGCTCCTGGCAACTCGACCGACGCGAAGGCAAACACGCGCTGAGCGCATCGTTGCAGGACCGGTTGGCGGGTCCGGCGATCGAGTCCTGGGACGTCCTGCCGGCGGGCGAGGCGGAATTTCGCCGCGCGGCCTTCTCTGGCAGCTTTCTTCACGACAAGGAATTTCGCCTGCTCGCCCGCACCCGCAACGGGCGACAAGGCTACAATCTCGTGACGCCCTTGCGCCTGACCGATAGCCGGATCGTCCTGGTCGATCGGGGTTGGATGCCGGGTGAGGGCGGTGCGGCCGATCGGCCCGAGGGTCCGGTTGTGGTCGAAGGCGTTGTACGGCGCCCGCCCGAGCCAGGCTGGGCGGGGCCGGAAAACCTGCCCGAAATCGGACAATGGCTCTATATCGATCCGTCGGCCCTGGCCGACGCGAGCGGCCTGACGGTCGATGGATCCTACTATCTCATGGCCGCGCCCGCGCCCGAGGGCAGCCTGCCGCGCGGCACGGCCGCGATGCCTGAATTGACCGACAATCACCTGCAATATGCCATGACCTGGTCCGCCTTGGCCCTGGTCCTGGCCGCGGTCTTCGCCCTGTGGCTCGGCCGCCCGGATTCCACGACCAATCCCGCAACAAGTTAGGGACCAACGCGATGACGAGCGCCTACGCCCAGTTGGAGGCCCTGTTCGGCCGCATCGGTGAGCTCGAAAGCGCGATGAGCGTGTTGCAATGGGATGCCTCGGTGATGATGCCGCCCGGCGGCGGACCGGCGCGGGGCGCGCAACTCGCCGGCCTCGGCCTCCTGCGCCGCGATTTGCTGGCGGAAGACCGGGTCGCCGATCTGCTGGAAGCGGCGCAGTGCGAGACGCTGGACGAATGGCAGACGGCCAATCTGCGCGGGATGTGGCGCGAGCGTGTCCATGCCGTGGCTGTGCCGGGCGATCTGCTGGAAGCGCTGACCAAGGCGGGAATCTCCTGCGAGGGGGCCTGGCGCGGCGCCCGTGAATCCAGCGATTTCGCGACCATCCTGCCGGAGTTCGAGGCGATGGTCGCCCTGGTCCAGGAAAGTGCCGCGGCCAAGGGCGAAGCCCTGGCCTGCACGCCCTATGAAGCCCTGCTGGACGAGAACGATCCCGGGCGCAGGGCGGCGGAGATCGACCGGCTGTTCGGTGAGCTGTCGGGCTTCCTGCTGGCTTTCCTCGATCGCGTGATCGAGCGCCAGAACGCCAGTCCCGCCCCGCCTGTCCGGGCCGGGCCGTTTCCTGTGGCGGAGCAACGCCTGCTGGCCCGCGATCTCATGACCGCGGTGGGCTTCGATTTCGCCCATGGCCGTCTGGACGAAAGCCAACATCCCTTCTGCGGCGGCGTGCCCGACGATGTGCGCCTGACCACCCGGTTCGACGAAAGCCGCTACGAATTTTCGACCATGGCTGTGCTGCATGAAAGTGGCCATGCGATGTATGAGCAGGGGCTGCCCGCCAAATGGCGCGGCCAACCCGTCGGCCAGGCCCTTGGGATGACGGTGCATGAAAGCCAGTCGCTCTGCGTCGAGATGCAGGCCAGCCGGACGGCGGCGTTCCAGGGCTGGCTGGCCAAGCGCCTGCGCGCAGCTTTCGGCGATGATCCGGCCTGGGAGGCCGATGCGGTCCTGCGGCGCGCGACTCGTGTCCGGCGCAGCATGATCCGGGTCGAGGCCGACGAAGTGACCTATCCCCTCCATGTCATCCTGCGCTACCGGCTCGAGCGGGCGATGTTGGCCGGCGATCTCGCCCCGGCCGATTTGCCCGGGGCCTGGAACGACGGTATGGCGGACCTCTTGGGCGTGACCCCCGCGAACGACCGCGAGGGCTGCCTCCAGGACATTCACTGGTATCTCGGCGCCTGGGGCTATTTCCCGACCTATACCCTGGGCGCCCTGGCGGCGGCGCAGCTCTATGCCACGGCGAAGGCCCAGACGGACGGCCTGGAAGAGGCCCTGGCCGAGGGCGATTTCCGACCCCTGATGGGCTGGCTGCGCCCGCATATCCATGAGCGGGGCAGCCTGACGACGCCGGCGGCGCTGATCGAGACGGCGACCGGACAGGCCCTCGGCACCTCTGTCTTCAAGGCCCATCTGGAGGCCCGCTATCCTGTCTGACAGGGCGCGCGCGTTGCGGCACCGGGACGCGCTCTATAGTCTAGGCGTGGCCATCGGTTCCTGCCCAAACGCGATATAAAACCTTGAAATATATAAGCACACGGGGTTCCGCCCCGGCCCTGGATTTCGACGACGCCTTGCTGGCCGGGCTTGCCCGGGACGGCGGCCTATACCTGCCCGAAGCCTGGCCCGTCCTGTCGCCGGTGATGCTGGCCGGGCTGGCCGGCCGGCCCTATGCCGAGATCGCCGCGCGGGTCGTCGCACCCTTTATGGCTGGCTCGGTCCTGCTGGACGAGTTGGACGAGATCGCGGCCGAGACCTATGCCGGTTTCAGCCATACGGCGACCGCGCCGCTCAAACAGCTTGGGCCGAATCTCTGGATGATGGAGCTGTTCCACGGCCCGACCCTGGCCTTCAAGGATTTCGCGCTGCAATTCGTCGGGCGCCTGTTCGACCGGCTGCTGCGCAAGCGTGGCCAGCGCATCACGATCATCGGCGCGACCTCGGGCGATACCGGGGCGGCGGCGATCGAGGCCTGCCGGGGCCTGGCCTCGGTCTCGATCTTCATTCTGCATCCCAGGGGCCGGGTCTCGCCGGTCCAGCGCCGCCAAATGACGACCGTCGATGCGCCCAATGTCCACAATATCGCGATCAAGGGCACATTCGACGACTGCCAGGACCTCGTGAAGGCCCTGTTCGCGGATGAGGCGATGCGCGACGAATACGGCTTTGGCGCGGTCAACTCGATCAACTGGGCGCGGGTGATGGCCCAGATCGCCTACTACGTCCATGCCGCCCTGGCCCTCGGCGGCCCGGCCCGGCCGGTCGCCTTCGCCGTGCCGACGGGGAACTTTGGCAATGTTTATGCCGGACTCGGCGCGCGGCGCATGGGCCTGCCCATCCCGCGCCTGATCGTCGGCTCCAACCGCAACGATATCCTGACCCGCTATTTCCGCGAGGGAAGGATGGAGATGGCCGGGGTGACCCCGACCCTCAGCCCGAGCATGGATATCCAGGTCTCGAGCAATTTCGAGCGCTTCCTGTTCGACCTCTACGGTGGCGACGGCGCGGCCCTGGCCGAGGCCATGGCCGCCTTTCGCCGCGACGGGCGCCTCGATCCGGGCGTCGACCGCTGGAAGGCGGCGACCGCGATCTTCGAGGGCCATCGCTTCGGCGATGAGGAAACGGTGGCTGCCATCGGCCGACTTTACAGGGAGACGGGTGAGTTGATCGACCCCCATAGCGCGATCGGGATCGAGGCGGCGCGTGCCGCCAGCCTCGACCCGTCCATTCCGGTCGTGGCCCTGGCGACGGCCCATCCGGCCAAATTCCCGGATGCGGTCGAACGCGCCACCGGCCAGCGGCCGGCGCTGCCTGAGGCGATGGCTGATCTCGACGCGCGGGAGGAGCGCTGCGCCACCCTGGCCAATAACCTGCCGGCTCTGAAGGGCTTCCTGCGCGAACGGGCGACGGCCCAGGGGGCGGCATGAGCATCCGCTCGACGACCCTGCCCAGCGGCCTGACGGTTCTGAGCGACGAAATGCCGACGGTGGAGAGCGCGTCGGTCGGCGTCTGGGTCTGCGCCGGCACGCGCGACGAGACGCCCGAGCAGAACGGCATCGCCCATCTGCTGGAGCATATGGCCTTCAAGGGCACGGCGCGGCGCAGCCCGCGCGCGATTGCCGAGGAGATCGAGGCGGTGGGCGGGCAGATCAACGCCTATACCTCGCGCGAGCAGACGGCCTATTACACGCGGGTGCTGGCGGATGACGTGCCGCTGGCCGTCGATATGCTGGGCGATATTCTCCAGCATTCCACCTTCGACGCGGGGGAACTGGCGCGTGAGCGCGAGGTCGTGGTGCAGGAAATCGGCCAGGCCCAGGACACGCCGGACGACATCGTCTTCGATTATTTCCAGGCCGCCGCCTATCCCGATCAGGCCATGGGCCGGCCCGTGCTCGGCACGGCCGAGACGGTGCGCGCGATGGACCGGGATGCGGTCGGGGCCTATCTGGCGCGCCATTATCGCGGGAAGCGGATGATTCTGGCCGCCGCCGGCCGGGTCGAGCATGACGCGCTGGTTGCGCTTGCGGCCGAGGCCTTCGCGGGTCTGGCGCCGGGCGAGGCGGGAGATGCCGAGCCCGGGCGCTATGCCGGCGGGGAATCGCGGGATCCGCGCAAGCTGGAACAGTTGCATCTTGTCCTGGGCTTTCCGGGGCTGGCCTATGACGACGAGGACTATTACGCCCTCTCGGTCTTCTCGACCCTGTATGGCGGGGGCATGTCCTCGCGCCTGTTCCAGGAAGTGCGCGAGGAACGCGGCCTCGCCTACAGCATCTACTCCTTCCACAGTTCCTATACCGATACCGGGATGTTCGGCGTCTATGCCGGGACCAGCCCCTCCGATGTCGAGGAACTGCTGGACGTGATCGCCAAGGAATCCGGCGCCCTGGCCGAGACCGTGTCGGAGGAGGAGATCGCCCGCGCGCGGGCCCAGATCAAGGCCAGCGTCTTGATGGCGCTCGAAAGCTCCTGGGCGCGCTGCGAGCGTCTGGCCAACCATATCATGTCCTTCGGCCGCATCGTGCCGATCGACGAGATGGTCGCGCGCATCGAAGCGGTCGATGGTGCAGCCGTCGAACGAATCGCCCGGCGAATTTTCGCGGGCCGCCCCACGGTCTCCGCCGTCGGGCCTGTCGAGACCCTGGAAAGTTACGATAGGATAGCTCGGCGGTTCGGATGACGAATCGAAGCGCGAAACGAGGGGAGCTGGCGTTCCCGGAGCGACAAGAATGATGGGGGCCATTCGGGTCTGGGCGAGCGGTTCGCCGTCTGCCCACCTGACAGGACAGCGGATCTATCTGCGCGCGCCGACCGACCGCGATTGGCGGGCCTGGGCCGAGTTGCGCGCGACGTCGCGCTCGTTCCTCGAATCCTGGGAGCCGATCTGGCCCCATGACGCCCTGTCCCGCGAGAACTATCGCCGCCGGCTGCGCCAGATCACCCAGGCGTGGCGTGAGGATTCGGCCTATAGCTTTCACATCCTGCGCCAGGGCGACAACACCCTGCTGGGCGGGATCACCCTGTCGAACGTGCGCCGCGGCGTGGCGCAATGCGGCACGCTCGGCTACTGGATCGGCGAGCCCTATGCCCGCAACGGGTTCATGGCCGAGGCGCTGCACGCGATCGTCGGGTTCTCCTTCGGCCAGATGGGCCTGCATCGGTTGGAAGCGGCTTGCCTGCCCAACAATGCGGCCAGTCGTGGCCTGCTGCTCAAGACAGGCTTTACCGAAGAGGGCTATGCCCGAAAGTATCTCCGCATCCACGGCTCCTGGCAGGACCACCTGCTCTTCGGCATGGTCCAGGACGATCCGCGGCCCAAGCCCTAGCCGGTCTAGGCATGGCCCGCTTGGCCCGACAGGGCGCTCGGGCTGATGCCGATGCGGGCCAGGGAGGCGTCCCAGCGCGCTTCGAGGGCAATGCCGAAGACCAGATCCGTGTCGGCTGGGGCGTGCAGCCAGCCGTTCTGCTGGATTTCGCCTTCCAACTGCCCCGGTCCCCAGCCGGCATAGCCAAGCGCGAGCAGGCTTTGCGCCGGGCCCTGGCCCTCGGCGATCGCCTTCAGGATATCGACCGAGGCGGTGAGGGCGATGCCTTCATGGACCTCCAGCGTGCCGTCCAGCTCGTAATCCGTGGAATGCAGCACGAAACCGCGGCTCTGCTCCACCGGGCCACCGAACAGGATGCGGATCGCGTCCTTCGGTGGGGTGACCTCGATGCCGATCTGCTCCAACAGGTCGGGAAAGCTGATCGAATCGAGTTCCCGATTGATGACCAGGCCCATCGCGCCGTCTTCGGTATGGGCGCACATATAGATCACGGACCGCTCGAAACGGGGGTCCGACATGGCCGGCATGGCGACGAGAAGTTGTCCGGTCAGATAGCCGGTATTGGATTCATTTTCGATCATGGTACCGATCAGAATGACTCCTCCTGCGGCTTGCAATCAAGTGATCCGCGCAAACCGGCCGAAAGCGCACGGGATCGTGACGTAATTCGGCCTGTCGAGACGAGCGGTATCGCGGTTCGATCCTATATATATGGGATATGGCGGGGTGGAGGAGAATCCCTGCGGGAAAGGCGGGCATGCGGCGGATGTATAGGACATTGACGAGCAGGTCGGTTGCGCGGTGCTGCATCGTGTCGATCGCATTCGCGGTGGCGCTTCTCGCTCGGCCGGTCTTCGCCGCGCCGGATGCCGCTTCGGGCTGGGCCCAGAACGAGTTCGGCATGGTCCGCCTCGTCGCCGCGACCGAGGCGGTGGGCGAGGGCGAGACCGTCCGCCTGGGCCTCGATTTCCGTATGGCACCCCATTGGAAGATCTATTGGCGCTCGCCCGGTGCCGCCGGTTATCCGCCGCGCCTGGACTTCGCCGGCTCGGAGAATCTGGGCGATGCGGCGATGCGTTGGCCCGCGCCGACCCGTTTCAGCGTGCTGGGGCTGGAAACCCTGGGCTACGAGGATCAGGTCGTGTTTCCTGTCCTGGTGCGCCTGGAGCGGGTCGGAGAGGCCCTGGCCCTGAAGGCCAAGCTCGACTACCTGACCTGCGAAAAACTCTGCGTGCCGATCACGGTCGATCTTGCCCTGACTCTCCCGGCCGGCCTGGCGGCACCGAGCAAATTCGCCCATCTGATCGAACGCTTCGACGAACGCGTGCCCGGCGATGGGCGCAGCCAGGGCATCGGTCTTGCCGGTGCGCGCCTGACGGATGGCGAGGGGGCGAGCGCCACCGTCGAGGTGACGGCCGAATCGGAACTGCCCTTCGTTGCGCCCGACCTCTTCGTCGAGGGGCCCACGCTCTATGCCTTCGACCGCCCCAAGGTGCGGCTGGAGGAGGGTGGACGGCGAGCCGTGATGCGGGTTTCGGCCCATGCCGCGACCCAGTTGGCGCCGGGTCTGGAAGGCGAGCTTCTCACCTTCACCCTGGTCGACGGCGCGCGTGTTCTGGAGGTGGCTCTGGTGCCCGAAAGGGCGGCCGCAGATGTGACTGCCCCGCGTACCGACTGGCTGGCGATTCTGGGCCTTGCCCTGCTGGGCGGGCTGATTCTCAACCTGATGCCCTGCGTCCTGCCGGTCCTGTCCCTGAAGCTGCTTTCCGTCATCAAGCTGGGCGGGGCCGAACGCGCCGCGATACGGCGCGGCTTTCTCGCCACCTCGGCGGGCATTCTCGTCTCCTTCCTGGCCCTGGCGGGCGTCCTGGTCGGGCTCAAGACCGCGGGGGTGGCGATCGGCTGGGGAATCCAGTTCCAGCAGCCGGTCTTTCTGGGGGCGATGGCCCTGGTCGTGGCCCTGTTCGCGGCGAATCTCTGGGGCCTGTTCGAAATCTGGTTGCCGGGATTTCTGGGCGGGCGTCTGGCGAGCGCCGGCGCGACGCGGAGCCTGGGCGGCCATTTCATGACCGGTACGCTCGCCACCCTGTTGGCGACGCCTTGTTCCGCGCCCTTCCTCGGGACGGCGGTGGGCTTCGCCCTGGCGCGGGGCGCGGGTGAGATCGTGCTGGTCTTCGCCGTGCTGGGCCTCGGCCTGGCCCTGCCCTATCTGGCCGTGGCGGTTTTCCCCGGCATCGCCCGCGCGATGCCGCGTCCGGGCGCCTGGATGGTCGGCTTGCGCCGGGTATTGGGCCTGCTGCTCGCGGGCACCGCGGTCTGGCTGCTCTGGGTCATGGCGGGCCAGCGGAGTCCACTTCTCGCCCTGGCCGAAGCGGCAGCGATCGTCACCGTCGTCGCGGCCGTGCCGCTCGGCCGCCGTCTGCCGCGGCCGGCGGCCGCTGGCCTGGTTTCGGTCCTGGCCGTCATCGCGATCGCCGTGCCGGTCTTTTCCGCCGCGCCCGCCTTCGCACCGGCGGAGCAAACCGATCGAGCCGGCTGGGTGCCGTTCTGGCCCGCCACGATCGCCGGCCTGGTCGCCGAGGGCAAGACCGTCTTCGTGGATATCACTGCCGATTGGTGCGTGACCTGTCAGGTCAACAAGGTGGCGGTGCTGGACCGGGACGCAACAGCGGCCCGCCTGGCTGCGCCGGGGGTCGTCGCGATGCGGGGCGACTGGACCAGCCCGGACGACGTTATTGCCCGCTATCTGGCTTCCTTCGGCCGCTACGGCATTCCCTTCAACGCGGTCTATGGCCCCGGCGCGCCGGAGGGCGTCCTGTTGCCCGAATTGCTGACCATGGGTGTGGTCGAGGATGCCTTTACCTCCGCCGGGGGGTCGACGACCCTGGCTGGGGAATAAGCCGGGCTTCCGTTGTCGCGGGGCGGGCTCGATACTAGATTGAGGATGGGACATGGCCCGCGTCGGGGGCCGACCGCAACGATAACCGGATTCGTGAGGAGGATTGTCAGTCATGACCATCAAGGTTGGAGACAAGGTGCCTTCGGGCAGCTTGAAGGAAATGGGCCCCGAGGGGCCGCACGAGGTGAAGACGGACGATCTGTTCGCCGGCAAGACCGTCGCGGTCTTTGCGGTGCCGGGTGCCTTCACGCCGACCTGTTCGGCCAAGCATCTGCCCGGATTCGTCCAGCGCGCCGATGAGCTGCGCGGCAAGGGCGTGGACGAGATCGTCTGCCTGTCGGTCAACGACGCCTTCGTGATGGGCGCCTGGGGTAAGGATCAGAAGGTCGGCGAAAAGGTCCGCATGATGGCGGACGGCAGCGCGGACCTGACCAAGAAGATGGGCCTGGAACTCGACCTGAACCCGATGGGGCTCGGCACGCGCTCGCGCCGCTATTCGATGGTGGTGAAGGACGGCAAGGTCGCGGTTCTGAATCTCGAAGAGGGCGGCGCCTATGCCGTCAGCGACGCCGATACCATGCTCGGCCAGCTCTAGAGAAAACGAATGTTTTCGATGGAATCAGGGGGCTTCGGCCCCCTTTTTTCGTACCTTCGCGCCCAGATAGGGTTCCATTCCCTGGCGGGCCAGCGCATCGGCCTTTTCGTTGTCCGGATGGCCGGAATGGCCCTTGACCCAATGCCATTCGATGTCGTGGCGGGCCAGGGCCAGTTCCAGGCGTTGCCAGAGATCGACATTCTTGACCGGCTTCCGGGCGGCGGTGCGCCAGCCGTTCTTCTTCCAACCGTGAATCCAGCGCGTGATGCCGTCGCGCAGATAGACGCTGTCGGTGTGGAGATGGGCCTCGACCGGGCGCTTCATGCTTTCCAGCGCCTGGATGGCGGCCATCATCTCCATGCGGTTGTTGGTCGTCTGAGCCTCGCCGCCGCAGATATCCTTCTCGCGCGTGCCGAAGCGCATCACAGCGCCCCAGCCGCCGGGACCGGGATTCCCGCTGCAGGCGCCGTCCGTATAGATTTCCGCCACCACCGGGTCAGTCGAGGCCATAGGCCCCCGGTCCGGCGACGCCTTGATGGAAACGCAGCTTGCTCTCGTATTCCAGGGGGTCCTTGGGCTGCACGAAGGCGCCCGGCGGGTGGTTCAACAGATCGTAGAGCCGGGTGAGGAGGAAGCGCAGGGCGCTGCCGCGGGCGAGGATGGGTAGCATCTCCAACTCGTCCCCCGCAAAGGGCCGGACCCGCCGATAGGCGGCCAGCAAACGCTGGGCCTTGGTCACGTTGAAGCCGCCATCTGCCTCGAAACACCAGGCGTTCAGGCAGATCGAGACCTCATAGGCGAAGGCGTCGTTGCAGGCAAAATAGAAATCGATGAAGCCCGACAGGCTGTCGTTCTGGAAGAAGATATTGTCGGGGAAGAGATCGCCATGGATGACTCCGCTGGGCAGCCCCTCGGGCCAATTGCGCTCGAGAAAGTCGAGTTCCGCCCGTAGATGTTCGGCCAGGCCCGGCTTGACCTCATGGGCGCGTGCCACGGTAGCGTCGTAAAGCGGCCGCCAGCCGGCGACGGAGAGGTTGTTGGGCCGGTGGAGGGGAAAGGATTCCCCGGCCAGATGCATATGAGCCATGGCCTCGCCCAGGCCGGCGCAATGGCGCGGGTGAATACGCCGCGCCGAGAGGCCGGGCAGGAAGGTCACGATGGCGGCGGGCTTGCCGCAGAGTTCGCGCAGGGCCTCGCCGTCCTTGCCGCGCACCGGCAAAGGGCAGGGGAATCCCGTCCGGGCGAGATGCTCCATCAGGCCGAGGAAATAGGGCAGGTCTTCCCGCGCCACGCGCTTCTCGTAGATCGTCAGGATGAAGCTTTCCCGCTCGGTCTGGATCAGAAAGTTCGAATTCTCGACGCCTTCCGCGATCCCCTTGCAGGAAATCACCGCACCAATTCCATAGTCCGAGACGAAGGCAGCGAGCTGCTCGTCGGTAACATCTGTGTAGACGGCCAAGGCGGCTTCCTATGCCCGGGACGCGGAAATGGGAGCGCGGCGCGGCCCACCTGGGCGGGTCTTGTTTATGATCAGGTGCTTCACTAGATTCCAACGTCTGTGGGCCGGGTCTGACCGTCTCCCCGGTGGTGGGCTCCCCGGTGCCGGGGAGCCCTTCCTACATAGACCACCATTGGAACGAACGGAAGTAAGACATGGCCGAACCTATCGTCGCCCAGAAAGAACCCTACGCGGTCGATGTCAAAGCCGGGCGGCGGTATTTCTGGTGCGCCTGCGGACGAAGCGGGAAGCAGCCCTTCTGCGACGGCTCGCACGCCGGAACCGGGTTGGAGCCGCTGCAATACAAGGCAGAAAAGGACCGCAAGGTCTTCTTCTGCGGCTGCAAGGGCACGGCCAAGAAGCCGCTCTGCGACGGCACGCATTCCAAGCTTTGATCGGAGCCTTGCCCATTTTCGCCTATCTCCGCCCCTTCGGCCGCTGCCTCGTCCTCCTCACCCTGCTGACGGGAGGCGCCTTCGCGCTGGCCTCGTGCAAGGAAAAGCTGCCGCCCTGTCCGCTGGTCAAGGTGCGCACGCCGCTCAACCAGATCACCAAATTCGCCCCCGGCGAGCCGGGGGCGAAGGAAAACGTGGTCTATGCCTCGCGCATTCGCGGGGTGGCAGTGAAATGCAGCTATGACGAGATCGAGGCGCGCAAGTCGACACGGAACGGCGAGTCGTCCGACGAGATGGAAGTCCTGTTGAAGATAAATTTCGAGACCCTGCGCGGCGCGGCCGCGACGGGTGGCGAAGTCCCCGGCGAGTATTTCGTCGCCGTCGCAGATCGGCAGGAAACCATCCTCAATCGCGTGGTCTTCCCGATCAAACTGCCGCTGCCCGCCGGCTCCGGCACGGCGGTTTCCGCCGAAGAGGTCTGGATGCGTTTCGAGCTCGAAGGGCGCAACGGCTTGGCCTTCCTCATCTTCGTCGGCTTCACGCTGACCGACGAAGAGGTCGAGTTCAATCAGCGCCTGCTCCAATCCCCCTGACCGCGCAGTCGGTTCCGCGCGACTGGTGTGCGAGCGGCGGCTTGCTTGACATTCGCCACCCCTACACTAGGCTCGCGAATGAGGGCCGAAATGCCCTCGGCACGACCGTAGAACCCTGCGGGAGAGACCGGCCGGTAGGCCGGCGCCGAAGGAGCAACCGCCCCGGAAACTCTCAGGCAAACGGACCGCAGGGGGAGGCGTCTCTGGAAAGCGGGTGCGGGCCGGTTCGGCTTCGTGGCCCCACCGAAGGAGTAACCCTGCGTCGATCCGACGCTGGGGAATCTCTCAGGTCCTACGACAGAGGGGGCGCGACGTGGCAAGGCTTTCGGGCCGGGCCATGGGCGCCAACCGGCGGAGGAGTTGAGAGATGGTTTCGGAATCGAACGCCCTGGGGCGGACACCACTTTACGGTCTGCATGTCGCGCTGGGGGGCAAGATGGTGCCCTTCGCCGGCTACGACATGCCTGTGCAATACCCCGCCGGCATTCTGACCGAACACAAGCACACGCGCGCTGCCGTGGGCCTGTTCGATGTATCGCATATGGGACAGGTCACCCTGCGGGGCGACGACCCGGCGGCGGCGCTGGAGAGCCTGGTGCCGGGGGATATCCTCGGGCTCGAGGATATGCAGATGCGCTACACCCAGTTCACCAACGATGCCGGCGGCATCCTCGACGATCTGATGGCGACGCGGCGCGGCGGTGATCTGTTTCTGGTCGTCAACGCGGGCTGCAAGAAGGACGACATCGCCCATATGCGCGCCGCGCTCGCCGGGCGCTGCGAGATCGAAACCCATGACGACCGGGCGCTGATCGCCCTGCAGGGACCGGAAGCGGCCGCTGTGCTGTCACGCCTGGCCGGCGAGGGTGTCACGACCATGGCCTTCATGTCGGCGGCGGATGTGACGGTCGACGGCATTCCCTGTTTCGTCACCCGTTCGGGCTATACCGGCGAGGACGGCTACGAGATTTCCTGCCCGGGAGAGGCCGCGGAAGGCCTCGCGCGGCGCCTGCTGGCGGAAGAGGAGGTCGAGCCGATCGGCCTGGGCGCGCGCGACTCGCTGCGGCTGGAGGCCGGGCTGTGCCTCTACGGCCATGATATCGACACGACGACCACGCCGATCGAGGCTGCGCTGCTGTGGAGCATCGGCAAGCGCCGGCGCGAGGAAGGCGGCTTCCCCGGCGATGCGGTGATCCAGGCGCAGATCCGCGATGGCGCGCCGCGCCGGCGCGTGGGCATCCAGCCTGAGGGCCGCGCCCCGGCGCGCGAGCATACGGCGGTGCACAGTCTCGGTGGTGCGGCGATCGGCGAGGTGACGAGCGGCGGCTTCGGCCCCAACGTCGGCCGGCCGGTGGCGATGGGCTATGTCGAGACCGCCCATGCCAAGGCGGGCACGGCGCTGGAACTGATGGTGCGCGGCAAGGCGCTGCCGGCGGAAGTGGTCAAGATGCCCTTCCAGCCGCAGCGCTATTACCGCGGCTGAGATAAGAACAACGATAGCGAACAGGGGAAGACCTGCGATGAGCGACGTCAAATACACCAAGGAGCACGAATGGCTCCGCATCGAAGGGGAAATCGGGACCTGCGGGATCACCGATTATGCCCAGGACCAGCTGGGCGATGTCGTCTTCGTCGAGGTGCCGGACAAGGGCGTCTCCGTCGAACAGAACGGCGAGATCGCGGTGGTCGAATCCGTGAAGGCCGCGAGCGAGATCTATGCCCCGGTCGCGGGCGAGGTGGTCGAGGGCAACCCGGCCCTGGCCGATACCCCCGAATTGGTCAATTCCGATCCCGAGGGCGCGGGCTGGTTCTTCAAGATCCGCATATCCGACGCGTCCCAGCTCGACGGACTGATGGACGAGACCGCCTACAAGGAATACGTCGAAAGTCTGGGTTGAGCGCGAACGGCGGAAGCCGATAGGAGGGGATGATGGGCAAGGATCGGCGATCTTTCGTGGAGTTGGAGCGGCGTGACGATTTCGTCGGCCGGCATATCGGGCCGAGCGACGATGCGATCGAGGAGATGCTGGGCCTGCTCGGCCTCGCCTCGCTCGACAAGCTGACCGAAAAAGCGATGCCGGCCAGCATCATGGCCAAGCAGCCCATGGACCTGCCCTCGAGCCGGACCGAGGCCGAGACCCTGACCCGGATCGGCGAGATGGCCGGGCGCAACCGGGTGGTCAAGAACATGATCGGTCTGGGCTATTACGACACGATCACGCCGCCCGTCGTGCTGCGCAACGTGTTGGAGAACCCGGGCTGGTACACGGCCTATACCCCCTATCAGCCCGAGATCAGCCAGGGCCGCCTCGAAGCCCTGCTGAACTTCCAGACCATGGTCCTCGAACTGACTGGGATGGATCTGGCCAATGCCTCCCTCCTCGACGAGGGCACGGCGGCAGCCGAGGCCATGACCTTCGCGCGCAATCTTTCGAAGAGCGGGAGCAACGTCTTCTTCGTCGATGCCGACTGCCTGCCCCAAACCATCGCGGTGGTCGAGACAAGGGCGCGGCCGATCGGCGTCGAAGTCGTGGTCGGCGATCCCTGGAGCGACCTCGCCGGCCAGGACTGTTTCGGCGTGCTGGTCCAGTATCCCGGCGCGTCTGGCCAGGTGCGCGACCTCAAGCCGGTGGTTGAGGCGGCGCATGGCAAGGGTGCGCTGGTGACGGCGGCGGCCGATCTGCTGGCTCTGGTCCTGCTGAGCCCGCCGGGCGAGGCGGGGGTCGATGCCGTGGTCGGCAACAGCCAGCGCTTCGGCGTGCCGCTCGGCTTCGGCGGTCCCCATGCCGCCTATTTCGCAACCCAGGACAAGCATAAGCGGTCGAGCCCGGGCCGCATCGTTGGGGTCTCGGTGGATACCAAGGGCCGCCCGGCTCTGCGCCTCGCCCTGCAGACCCGCGAGCAGCATATCCGGCGCGAGAAGGCGACCAGCAATATCTGCACGGCCCAGGTCCTGCTGGCCGTCATGGCCAGCATGTACGCGGTCTATCACGGCCCCAAGGGGCTGGAGGCGATCGCCCGGCGGACCCATCGTCTGGCTGGGACCCTGGCGGACGGCTTGGCCAAGCTCGGCGTGACGGTCGATCACGATGCCTTTTTCGACACCGTTTCGGTGCGCCTGCCCGGCGGGGCCGAGGCGGCGCGTACGCGGGCCGAGAAAGCCGGCGTCAATGTCTGGGCCGCCGACAGCGATACCGTGCTGGCTTCCTGCGACGAGGTCACGACCCCGGGCCATATCGAAAGCCTCTGGCGGGCGCTGTCCGGCAAGGCGGATATCGGCTTCTCCTTCGCCGATATCGAGCCGAAGGCCGAGGATCGCATCCCCGACGGGTTGCGACGCAGCACGCCGGTTCTCGACCACCCGATCTTCAGCAGCCATCACTCCGAGACCGAGATGCTGCGCTATCTGCGGCGTCTCCAGGACAAGGACGTGGCGCTCGACCGGTCGATGATTCCGCTCGGCTCCTGCACCATGAAGCTGAACGCCACGACCGAGATGATCCCCGTGACCTGGAAGGAATTCGGCGCGATTCATCCCTTCGCGCCGATCGACCAGGCGGCGGGCTATGTCGAACTGATCCAAGATTTCGAATCGATGCTGGAAAAAGCGACTGGCTGGCACCGGGTCACGGTGCAGCCCAATGCCGGCTCCCAGGGCGAATATGCCGGCTTGCTGGTGGTCCGCAAGTATCAGGAGAGCCGCGGCCAGGGCCAGCGCGATATCTGCCTGATCCCCAGTTCGGCCCATGGCACCAACCCGGCCAGCGCCCATATGGCAGGCCTCAAGGTCGTCGTCGTCGGCTGCGACGCGAACGGCAATGTCGATATCGCCGACCTCAAGGCCAAGGCGATCCAGCATGCCGACAGGCTGTGCGCCCTGATGGTCACCTATCCCTCGACCCATGGCGTGTTCGAGGAGGCGATCACCGAAATCTGCGCCGTGGTTCATGAGCATGGCGGCCAGGTCTATATGGACGGGGCCAATCTCAACGCCCTGGTCGGCTTGTCCAAGCCCGGCCAGTTCGGCCCGGACGTCATGCATATCAATCTGCACAAGACCTTCTGCATCCCCCATGGCGGCGGTGGGCCGGGTGTCGGGCCGATCGGCGTGGCCGAGCATCTCGCACCTTATCTGCCCAACCATCCGCTGCGACCGGAGGCCGGACCCAAGGACGGCATCGGGCCGATTTCGGCGGCGCCCTGGGGCAGCGGGGGAATCCTGCCGATCTCCTGGGCCTATATCTATCTGATGGGCGCCGAGGGGCTGCGCCGGGCGACTCAGGTCGCGATTCTCAACGCCAATTACCTGGCGCGGAAGCTCGAGCCCTATTACCCGGTGCTCTACAAGCGCAAGAACGGGTTGGTCGCCCATGAATGCATCATCGACCTACGGCCGATCAAGGAGGCCTGCGGGGTGACGGTGGACGATGTCGCCAAGCGCCTGATGGATTACGGCTTCCATGCGCCGACCATGTCTTTCCCGGTCGCCGGGACCTTGATGATCGAGCCGACGGAAAGCGAATCGAAACGCGAGTTGGACCGCTTCGTCGAGGCGATGGCGGCGATCCGCGGCGAGATCAAGAAGGTCGAGGACGGCGCGATCGCCCATGAGGACAGTCCTCTCCATTTCTCGCCGCACACGGCCGAGGACATCACAGCGGACGATTGGGACCGGGCCTATACTCGCGAGGAAGCGGCCTATCCGGTCGATTCCCTGCGCGCGGCCAAATACTGGCCGCCGGTCAACCGCATCGACAATGTCCATGGCGACCGCCACCTGATCTGTTCCTGCCCGCCGGTCGAGTCCTATCGGAACGCGGCGGAGTAGAGGGGCCCGACCGTCAGTCCTGGGCCAGTTCGCGGGCCAGGGCTGAAACGACGGTGTCCCAATCGCGCGGTCGTTTCTGGCGGTGCAGGCTGATCGAAGGATACCAGGGTGTGTCCTTGCGGTTCTGCTGCCAGCGCCAGTCGCTGGCGACCGGCAGCAGGACATGGGTCGGGATGCCCAGCGCCCCGGCGAAATGGACCGTCGAATTGTCGACCGAGATCACCATGTCCATCGCGGCGACCTGGGCGGCGAATCCGTCGAGATCGGCGATCGGGTCGATTTCGCCATCGACCAGCAGCTCGATGCCAGTTTTCTCGTGGAAGCCCGCAATCTGGCGCCCGACATCGCCGTATTGCAGGCTGATGGCGCGCCCCCCGGCGCGTTCCAGGATCGGTTTCCAGGCGGCCAGGGGCAGCGACCGTTCGGGCCCGTTGTCGCGGTTGCCGCTGCGCCAGGAAATGCCGATGCGCGGCCCGCCCAGGGCCGGGGCATAGCGGATGCGCAGGCGGGTGACCAGCTCCGAATCGACCTCCAGATAGGATTGGCGCGCAGGGACCTTCGCCGGGTCGCCGCGCAGATGATGCCCCAGCGCGCCCATCGGCGATTGCAGATCGGGCTCTGTCCCCAGAATCGCCTCATCGTCGCTCCCGCCTTCGGGCAGAATCGTGGCCTCGGGGAAGGAGCGCGCGAAGAGTGGAACCAGCCGCTTCTCGCAGGTCACGACGAGATCGGCCCCGGCCTCTGCCAGATCGGCGATCATGCCGGCGAAGAAGACCTGATCCCCCACACCCTGTTCGCCCCAGATCAAGAGGCGTCGGCCCTCGAGCGGCGTGCCGTCCCAATGGGGAAAGGGATAGTCGCGGCGGGGCGAGACGAAGCCTGGACAGCCCCAGCGCCAGGTGTATTCGGCGAAGCCTTCCGCCATGTCCCCGGCCTGAAGACGGGCGAGGGCGCGGTTCCAATGGGCTTCCGGCCAGTTTGGGCGGAGGGCGAGGGCCTGGGTGCAGCGCTCGATCGCATCATCCAGCCGCCCCAGCCCGAGAAGCGCGGTGGCGGCTTTGAGCAGGGCATCGGCATAGTCGGGTCGCAGAGCGAGGGCAGCTTCATAGGCCACCAGGGCCGCCTCCCGGTCGCTCTCCGCCCCCTCCAGGACGCCGAGATTGTAGCGGGAGAGGGGATCCTCCGGGGCCAGGGCGATGGCGCGTTCAAGATGTTGGCGCGCGTCAACCTTCTCGCCCAAGGCCATCAGAGCGGTGCCCAGGGCGCCGTGGGCGGGCGCGAAATCGGCCGCCGCCTCCAGGCTCGCGCGGTAGCATTCGGCGGCGCGCTCGGGCTCGCCGCGCATCTGGTGCAATTGGCCGAGATTGAACTGGGCGGATACCAGCCGCGGGTTGAGTTTCAGGGCGCGTTCGAAGGCTTCGGCGGCCTCGTCGCCACGGCCCTGATTGCGCAGGACAAGACCGAGATTGTCCCAGCCGGTGGCATCGCCCGGCGCGGCCTCGACCGCGCTGCGCAGATGTTGCTCGGCCTCCTCGATATGGCCGCTCTGGGCGAGGGCGACCCCCATGAGGCGATGGGCCTGGGGGTTGTCGGGGGCCGCTTCCAGAACGGCGGTATAGCCCTCGCGGGCCGCGTCCAGATTGCCCGCCCGGTGACGGACGAGCCCCGCTTCGAGCATTTCGGCGATATCGCGCGAACCGGTCATTCTTTTCCTCGGACTATTCTTTGGGCCATGCCTCGGATCAGGGGATTCGAAGGAGCGGAATGTGAAAGGGCGGCCGATGCGGCCGCCCTCAATTCGAATCCGCATCCGGATCGGATCGCCATTCCGGCAACGGTCAATGTAATTTGCCCGGCAGGTCCTTGATGGCATCGTCGACGAGCTTTCCGGCGAGCCCTTCGTCGACACTTTCCTGGAGCAGCTTCCAGGTCGCGTCGACCGCGACCGAGATGGCAACGGCGCGGACCTCGCCCAAGGCATCGGCTTCGGCCTGAGCAATCCGATCCATCGCTTGCTGCTCGCGGCGTTTGACGGAGGCCTCGAGATCCTGCGCCGCCTGATCGCGGTGCCGTTCGGCGGCCGAACGGGCCTGGGCCAGGATCTGCTCCGCTTCTTCCAAGGCCTGGCGCTGCTTGCGCTGGTAGTCGGCCAACATGTGCTGGGCCTCCTCGCGCAGACGCTGGGCCTCGTCGAGCTGGCTGCGAATCCGCTCCGCCCGACCGTCCAGAGCGTCAAGCACAGGCTTCTTCGCCTTCCACACGATGATGCCGACGAAGATGACGAAGGCGATGGCGACCCAGAACTGGGGATCGTGGAGAGTGGCTCCCATGATCAGTGTCCCGCCTCGGTGCCCGTCTTGCTCAGGGCGGCATCGACCGCCTTGCGCGCGCTTTTGGCATCGACCGACACGCCGACCAGGCGCTCGGTCGCCGCACTGGCTGTCTCGACCGCAACTTCGCGCACACTTTCCATCGCCCGGGTTTTTTCGGCGGCGATCTTGACCTCGGCCTCCTTGATCCGTTTGGCGAGGGCCGCGGTCAACTCGGCATGGCGCTGGGCCGATGCCGAATTCATGTCGGCGATCTGCTTGCGAATTGCGGCCTGACCCTCGGCATGAGCGTCGGCCAGGGCCTTTTCATAGCCCTCGCGCACCGTGTCGGCCTCGGTCTTGGCCTGGGTTGCACGCTCCAGGTCATCGTCGAGGCGCGACTGACGCTGTTCCAGCGCCATGGCGATGCGGGGCAATGTCACCTTCCACATCACGATCCACAGGATGCCGAAACAGAGGGCCGTCCAGAAGACCTGCGAGAGGTAGGTATCGATCTGCTCTAGCTGGGGCATGGGCCTAGGCCCTTCCTTCGCTTGGTTGCTGCTTGATTGCGCTGCTTAGAACGCGAAGAGCAGCAGGAGCGCGATGACCAGCGCGTAGAGCGCGATGGCCTCGACCAGCGCGAAGCCGATCCAGGTCATGGTCTGCACGTCGTCGCGCGCGGCCGGGTTGCGGCCGACGGCAAGAATGAAGGACGAGAAGACCTGCCCGATGCCGATGCCGGCACCGATCACGCCGATCGCGGCCAGGCCCGCACCGATAAGCTTTGCGGCTTCAACTTCCATTGTCGTTCCCCTTTCGGTTTGACGGTTCGCAGTCCGGTCCAGCCTCGCGGCGCCGGATCAATGCATGTGCAGGGCGTCGTGGATGTATATGCAGGTCAGGATCGTGAAGATATAGGCCTGCAGGAAGGCGATCAGAACTTCGAGCCCGGTCAAGGCGATGACCAGAGCGAAAGGCACGACGCCGAGAACGCCCAGCGCGGCGATGAAGCCGGCAAAAACCTTCAGCAGGGTGTGGCCCGCGGTCATGTTCGCAAACAGGCGAACGGCCAGGCTGATCGGCCGCGAGAGATAGGAAATGATCTCGATCGGGATCATCAGCGGCCACATCAGGATCGGCGTTCCCGGCGGCACGAAGAAGGAGAAGAAATGCATGCCGTGCCGGAAGAAACCGATGATCGTCACAGAGATGAACACGGCCAAGGCCAGTGCGAAGGTGACGATCAGATGGCTGGTGAAGGTGAAGCTGTAGGGCAACATGCCGATCATGTTGCCGAAGAGCACGAACATGAAGAGGGAGAAGATCACCGGGAAGAAGCGCCGGCCCTCGCTGCCGACATTCTCGCGCAGCATGTTCGCGATGAATTCGTAGGACAGCTCGGCGATCGACTGCCAGCGTCCAGGCACCAGCGCGCGTCGGCGCATGCCGATCGTCAGCATGGTGATGACCAAGCCGACCGCCATGGTCATGGTCAGGGCCGAATTGGTGAAGGAAAGATCGACGCCGGCAAGCTTCACATCCACCAAGGGTTGGATGATGAACTGCTCTAGCGGACCGTGGGGTTGGGATTCCGTCGCCACCCTTAGCCTCTCTCGTTCCCCTTGCCCTTACTGGGCTTGTATCCAACGCCCTGGCCGAGGCCTGACGCAGTCCGGAACACGCTCAACATGCCGGCCGCAGAGCCGAGCAGGAAGAACAGGATCACCATAACGGGTTTGGTTCCCCACCACCAATCGAGCAGCCAGCCGATGCCGACGCCGACGATCAGGGAGGAAACCATCTCCAGCCCGATGCGGAGCGCCACTCCCATACCGGAACGGGCGCCCTTGTCTTTTGCCCCGAGCCTGCCGTCTCGCGCTGCCTGCGCCTCCGCAAGTCGCGCTTCGAAGCCTTTCGAGGGTGACGGATCGCGATCGCTCATCGGGCGGGCGTCCTTACACACCCAAACGACCGTCCATGGCCGGGCTGGGACGCCGCAAACCTAAGGAGTGACCCCAGCAGTGTCAAGGCTACAAAACCCCAGCATTTCCGCCCGTTTGCGGATGATTTAAGCAGCAAGATCAGGCCGTGGCCTGCAGAGCCTCGGCCGCCTGAAGATCGACCGAGACGAGTTGGGAGACGCCGGGCTCCGGCATGGTCACGCCGTAGAGGCGGTCCATCCGCGCCATGGTGAGGCGATGATGGGTGATCAACAGGAAGCGGGTCGCGGATTGTTCGGCGATATCGGCGAGCATCGCGCAGAAACGATCGACATTCGCGTCGTCCAGCGGCGCATCGACCTCGTCCAGCACGCAGATCGGCGCGGGATTGGTCAGGAAGACGGCGAAAAGCAGGGCGACGGCCGTCAGCGCCCGTTCGCCGCCCGAAAGCAGCGACAGGTTCTGCATCTTCTTGCCCGGCGGGCTGGCCAGAATTTCGAGCCCGGCTTCGAGCGGATCGTCCGGATCGGTCAGCTTCAGATGGGCGTGGCCCCCGCCAAAGAGCTTGGTGAACAAGGTCTGGAAATGGCCGTTGACCGCTTCGAAGGAGGCGATGAGACGGTCTCGTCCCTCGCGGTTCAGCTCGGCGATGCCATGGCGCAGGCGGGAGATCGCTTCGAGAAGATCGTTCTTCTCGGTGCCGAGGGTCGATATCTGCTCGCCCAGTTCCTCGGCTTCCTGTTCGGCCCGCAGATTGACCGGGCCCATATTGTCCCGCTCGCGCACCAGGCGTTCCAGGCGGCCATCGAGTTCGTCGACCGGCGGCAGTTTCTCGTCCGCGCCGATCTCGGCGGATTCCAGGATATCGTCGGGCTTGCATTCCAATCGTTCCGCGATGCGCTCGGCGATCGAGGTCTGGGCCTGCTCGCCCTGTTCCACGGCGGCTTCGCAGCGCACCCGGTCCTCGCGCGCCTGGGCCAGCGTACCCTCCGCCAGACGCAGGGCGCGGCCCGCTTCGGCCTGGCCGGCCTCGCCGGTCGCGAGGCGGTCGGCGGCCTCCTTGCGGCGGGCCTCGGCGGCGGCGACATGATTCAGCAATTCGGCCCGCTGGGCCGCAATCGCCGCCGGCTGCTGGGCCAAGCGTTCGATATCGGCGCTTGTCGTCTCGCCGCGCTCGGTCAGCTGTTCCTGTTGCCGCGCGGCGTCGGCCCGACGGTTGCGCCAGGATTCCTCTTCCGCGCCGATGGCCTCGATCCGCTGGCGACGGGTCGTCGCCTCGCGCCGCACGCCATCGAACTCAGCCTGCGCGGCCAGCAGGGCCGAGCGCCGCTCGGCGACCTCCAGCCGCAACCCCGCCTGGCGGGCGCGCATGCCGTCCAGATCCTTCGCCTCGGCCTCGGCCGCGAGTGCCGCATCGCGCTGGCCGACCGCTTCGGCATGGTCGGCACAGAGGCTGACGACCGTCTCGCCGATACCGTCGAGCCGCGCGCGGGAATCGCCCGATTTCTTTTCCAGACTGGCCAGAGCGTCGCGTGCCTGATCGACCCGTCGCTCGATTTCGCCGGTCTGCGAGCGGGCCTGCCTTGCGCCGTCGGTGGCCGTCCTGGTCGCGGTCTGGGCGGCTTCGAGCCGTCCCCGTTCCGCCGCCAGGGCCTGCTCAGCGCCGCCGATCTCGCGGTTCAGCGCCTGGAGGCGGTTGCGCTGGGCCAGTCTTGTGGCGGCCGGGGTCGCCGCCTCGGTTCGGGCGGTATAGCCGTCCCAGCGCCAAAGATCGCCGTCGCACGAGACGAGGCGCTGGCCCGGCCGCAGACCGGGCGCGAGGGCGTCGCCCTGGGAGCGGTCGCGGACGACGCCGATCCGGGCCAGGCGGCGGTCCAGGGTGGGGGGCGCTTTGACGGCGCCGGCCAGGGGTTCGGTCCCCTCGGGCAGGGAGCCGCCGGCCTCAAGCGGCGGCAGCTTGCGCCAATGGACCGGGGCGCCCTCGTCCGTGGGCGCCGAAAGATCGTCGCCCAGGGCCGCGCCAAGGGCCGCCTCGTAACCCTCGCGCACCTCGACCTGATCGAGCAACGGCGGCCACATGTCCTGTTCCGTGGCCGCCAGCAGGCTGGCCAGGGCATCGGCCTCGGCGCGCAGCTTGGCATGGGCCGAATCGGCCAGCCGCATGGCGTCGCGGGCGGCGTTCTCGGCTTCCTGCGCGCGATCGCGTCCGGTTTCGGCGGCGTTGGCGTTCTCGCGCGCCGCATCGACGGCCGCGCGCGCCGCTTCGAGATTGTCGCGGGCCACGCGCAGGGCGGGTTCGGCCACCAAGTCGGCTTCGAGCCGCCGGCGTTCGGCTTCCAGGCTGGCGAGCCTTTCGGCTAGGCGGGCGATGCGTGTCTCGGCCTCGCTCTTGCGGCGGGACAGTTCCTTGCGCCGGGCTTCTTCAGCCGCGATGGCTTCGCTGACCGCGGCCAGGGCGGTTTCGGATTTCTCCAGGGCCACGCGGTTCTTGTCGAGGGTTTCCTTGGCCTTCCGAGCGGCTTCGTCCTCGCCTTCCTGTTCGGCCTCGATCCGCGTGTGTTCCTCGGCCAGACGCGCGACCGCCTGTTCGGCGTCGCGGACCAGGGCCTGCTCGCGCGCGAGATCCGCCTGGATCTGGGTGATCCGGGTCTCCGCCTCCGTCTTGGCCTGGGCGATGCGCGCCTCTTCGGCGTCCAGCGCATCGCGGGCGACGACCAGCCGGTGATATTCGGCGGCGGCCTCGGCCTCGGCCTGGCGCAGGGCCGGCGTGGTTTCGGCCGCGGCGGCCTGGGCGCGGGATGCTTCGCTTGCCGCGCCGGTCAGGGCGCCGACCTGGCGCTCGGCCTGTTCGAGTCGCTGGCGCGCGGTCGCCAGGGCCTCGTTCGTCCGGCGCCAGCGCTGATGCAGCAGCATCGCCTCGGCCTTGCGGATATGGCCGCTGAGATTGCGGTAGCGGGTCGCCTGGCGGGCCTGGCGCTTGAGGCCCTGATGCTGGCTCTCCAGGATCGCGATGATGTCTTCCAGGCGGGTCAGATTGTTCTCGGCCGCGCGTAGGCGTAATTCGGCCTCATGGCGCCGGGAATGCAGCCCGGTGATGCCGGCCGCTTCCTCGAGCAGGGCGCGCCGGTCGGTCGGCCGCGCCGCGACGATGGCACCGATGCGGCCCTGGCTGACGATGGCGGTGGAGCGCGGCCCGGTCGAGGCATCGGCGAAGAGCAGGGCGACATCGCGCGCGCGCACTTCGCGCCCGTTGACCCGGTAGAGCGAGCCGGAACTGCGCTCGATCCGGCGCGAGACTTCGAGCTCGTCGAGATCGTTGAACTGGGCGGGCGCGCGCCGCTTGGCATTGTCCAGCAGGATCGTCACTTCGGCGATGTTGCGCGCCGGGCGTTCCGTCGTGCCGCCGAAGATGACGTCGTCCATCTCGCCGCCGCGCATGGCCTTGGCCGAGGTTTCGGTCATGGCCCAGCGCAGGGCTTCGACGAGATTGGACTTGCCGCAGCCGTTGGGGCCGACGATGCCGGTCAGCCCATGCTCGATCGTAAGCTCCGTCGGCTCGACGAAGGATTTGAAGCCGACCAACCGTAGCTTGCTGAACTCAACCAAGGTCGTGGACCCCTGCCTACTCGACCAGTTCGCTCATGACGGCATCGAATTCTTCCCAGCCCCGATTGGAGACGATCCGCTCCTCGTCGTCGTTGAAGATGAAGGTCGGGGTCGATTCGACATGGAGATCCTTGCCGTAGCGGACCTGCGCGTTGCGGATGCCCTGGAACAGGGTTTCATTGTTCATGCAGGCGTCGAAAGCTTCGGCGCCCATGCCGCCCAACTGACCGATCTGGCCCAGAGCGGCGATCGGGTCGGGGGCCGAAAACCAGTTCGCCTGGGTTCGGAACAGCACATCGAGGAAGCCGAAATACTGCTCAGGCGGCGCGCAACGGGCGAGCATGGCTGCAATCGTTGCCCGCGAGCCGCCGTCGCCGCCGGTTGGAAAATCGCGGAAGACCAGCTTGGCCTTGCCGGTGTCGATGTATTTTTCCTTCACCTTGGGCAGGACCTCCGAATGAAAGGTCGCGCAATGGGGGCAGGCGAGGGAGGAATATTCATAGATCGTGACCGACGCTTCGGGATCGCCAAGAACCCGATCCGCCAGCATTTCCTCCAGGGTCTGTTCTGCGGCCCGGGCGCTCGAACCGATGGTCGAGACCATGCCGAGGACAAGAATGAATCCAGCCAGGACCGCCGAGAATAACGACAATTTGCGCATGTGCATCATTTTAACCACAATATCTAGCGGGTGAGTATAGATTCGCGGGTTCCGACTCCACAAGCCGAGTCCGCGTCCTGAGTCCGATTTGGGTGGGCCAATACGGCTATTTCGAGGCGTCCGGTCAAGCTGTCGTTTTGACCGAGGGCTTGGCTGCCGCGTTGCGTCTGCGGACGGCCTTGCCCAGGCGTTCGAGAGCGGCGCGCAGTTCGGGGACCTCGATCTTCTCCAACGCCGCCTCGCTGACCGGGTCGAGGGTGGGCTCGGGACCTTTCTGCTCCTCGGGGCGGCGGGCTTTCGGACGCGGCAGGACACCCTGGACGAGGCGTAGCCGGGCGATGGCGCGGTAGCCGAAATAGCCGTTGATCCGCTCGATCACCATCGGTTCGAGATGTTGCAACTCGGTCGAGAACGGCCCGGAAACGAGAACATGGAGGGTGCCGTCCAGGCGCGATCCGCGCGGGAAGGAGAGGCGCTGGGGCGCGCTATGGGCGGAGAGCAGGGGGCCGACGATGGTCGGCCAGTCGGTCACCACCCCGGCCTCGGCGAAGCCGTGGCTGCGCAGGCTCTTGCGCGCGGCCTGGGGCAGGCTTGCCGCCAAGGCGCGGGGCCGGCCGCTGCGCTTGATGACCTGTTGTGCCATGACGGATTCCGGGTTGGGTGTGGTTCGGGCCTGGACCGTTATGGTCCGGCGACCCATTCTAGGCTCGATCATGCCCCCAGTTCGAATCGAGAAATCACCATCGTGGGACTCCGCCACCGGACCGGCGGGGGGCCAAGCCCCGGATCTGGCTGGGCGCCTCCTTGCCTGGTACGACCGCCATGCCCGCGATCTGCCCTGGCGCGCCCGCCCCGGACACCACGCCGACCCTTATGCCGTCTGGCTGAGCGAGATCATGCTGCAGCAGACG
>Ga0114999_10002128_pt1 | contig 26562 bp, 32 predicted proteins | sample ArcticOcean_MG_C_3_FD_89820 | JGI IMG/M metagenome (GOLD analysis project Ga0114999, IMG submission 89820) | Marine microbial communities from western Arctic Ocean - ArcticOcean_MG_CB8_126 | ecosystem: Environmental > Aquatic > Marine > Oceanic | place: Arctic Ocean: Canada Basin | collected...
GTTCCAGAGAGTGTTTGGAGGAGCAGAATGAAACTCCTACTTGAAAACTGGCGGAAGTATATAAAAGAAGGCGAAGCAGAGCATTTCCCGTGGCTCAAAGAAATTCAAGCAACCGACGACTTAAAGGAAATCCAAGCAATCGTAGAAACTGATCATTTTAAAAGGGTTGGCAGTGGTACTTTCCGAAGGGTATATCAGCCCATAAGTGACCCTGGATATGCTATCAAGGTCATTAACGAGTATGACGATTACAAGATGCAAATGAACGAAGACGATTTTGACACCGCTAGGCGATATCCGTTCATTTTTCCCAAAGCGTATATACATTCCGATGATTTTTCTTGGATTGTGATGGAAAACACGCCCCCTCTTATTGATATGGACGAGATGCAAAAGGTTTTAGACCAGTCTTTTTCTGCCGAGCAAAAAGCTATACTGGGTAATCATAAGTTCATGGAGAAGAATCGAAACATCAACTTCGCGGATCCATTTGATATTATGGGTGTGATCATGGACTCTTTCCGGAGGGACAGGGAAGAACCGCCGGGCAACTTTGATGTTGGCGGCGATGGCGGCGTTCCCGGAGAAATACAAAAAACGTTGCACCCGTTGCCGCGCGGATGGTTTGCGGGGAAGGCGGCTATGGGGAAGACATACCAAGAGTTGAGCAAGGTTATGCATGAGTTTGAAATCGATAAATATGAGATTGGAATTGGTAATATCGGGCACGATGAGAATTACAATTTTAAGATTATTGATTCGTCAGTATTTAGCTCCGCACCGGATGAGGATGCTTAGAAATATCAAGGTAGAACGGCTTGGGGTCTTCGAAAAAAGCGCCGAGGGTATCATAGGGGCGACAAATGAGAAGAAAGACCTTTGTTGCTACTTTTAAACTATTTAATAAGGTAGGAGATATATTATGGAACTAATAATGGAAAATTGGAGGAAATTTGTCCTTGAGCAAGAGGAGGAGGGAGCTAATCCCTTTGGCGAGCGGCCCTCTGAAGCTCCGACAAGATTCACAACGGCTGACTTATCTCCAAAGCAATTTATACAAATGATTGATACCTGGGGCGCGCCTGGCAGCGGTTCAAGACATACTGCAGAAGAGGTTTATGCAAAGCTGGGAAATGGGAATGCAGAAGCTGGTAGGAAGATATTGGCAAAAAATTATGCAATCTTAAAAAAGAGAATGGAATCAGAGGGCAAAGACAAGCTGCCGCGAAAATATATGCCTGTCGTTAAAAAGGGATTCGTAGAGGACTTATTTAATCGACTGAAGAAAGGTAAGCTAGACTGGACTGAGCCTTTCGCTAAAAGCTCAAAGAAAGCTCGCGGCGACGGCGGTTACGAAGGCAAACATGGCGCCGGAAAAGGCGGGAGAATTAAAAGCAAAAAAACACGAAAACTTGCGAAGCAATCTATAAAAGAATTTGATTATGGCAGGGGAGATTATAGTCCCGAGGAAAAAGAAAAATATGCACAATATATACCATCTAAGAACTTTCCCAGTTTGCAAGACTTTGAGACAATGCCCGATCCAGAGAAGTCTAAGAGTTACTGGTTGAACAAAGGAAAATTAGACGGAGATGAAGGAGATGATGCCATGGCGCCAGAATTTACTACGATGCCTGTGGCTGACCTTCATCCCTCGCAAGATAGAGTTTATGCTGACAAGATTGGGTGGAAATTATTAGAGTATGGAGCCGGTGTTCTGGCTCCCCTAAAGGACCCGGATCTTGTTGATCCAAATACAGGCGACGAATCACCGGCGGCCGACTGGCGATATCGTTCTATCGCCATTGAAGGCGGTCTTCTTTTGGACGGTCACCACAAATGGGCTCTTGCCGCGTTGTCCGGTGCAGCTGCAAAGGTACCGGTATTGTTTATACCAAATCTTGACTTAGCCACAACAATTAACCTTCTACGCTCCTATGGTGCGGCGCAAGGCTTTGCAGGGCAGGCATAACAATGAAAATCACCAAATCACAACTCAAACAGATTATTAAGGAAGAACCCGAAGCAGCCAGAGGACCGGAAAGTGAAACTCCTACTTGAAAACTGGCGGAAGTTCGTTACTGAAAGTAACAAGAAGACCGGAATACTTAACTCCAACCATACCGGCGATGTGTACATTTCTGGGCTCTACAGTTCAAACATGGAAACAGTAACAGCTGGGGTCGAGGGACAAGAGGTTGAAATAATTAGTGGCTGGCAAGATCAAGGAACCGAGTGGAAATTAATAAGGGTTGATGGTATAGAAGGCTGGGTTGAGGCGACTGACATCGATATGGAGACCCCTTCTGAGGAAAATGATTTAGACCAGAATATAGGATATTCAGCTGTTGTTCTTGATGAAGATTCTAAGCAAAAGCTTTTAGCGCTGCCGATTCCAGAGGGTTGGGAACCAGTCGCTCATCATATGACCATCACAATGGGATCACTTCGGGATCCCAATGGGAAACACGATTTTTCGGAATCATATTCTGTAGGAGATAGTGTTGAACTTCCTGTTGTGGCTGTCGGTCAAGACGAGAGAGCCATGGCTGTCAAAGTAAGTACGCCGGGCGCCATACATAAGAAAAGAGCATTTCCACATGTTACTGTGGCCGTAAATCGTGGCACTGGGGGGAAACCCTTCCATTCAAGTAAAATACCAGAAGAAAACTTTAAACCACTAAGTGGCATTATTTTAAATGGCGTCGTGGAAGAGGTGCCACAATGAAACTCCTACTTGAAAATTGGCGGAAGTACTTGAATGAGGAGGAAGACATCGGTCGAACTGAACAATACATCAAGCATGCCGCTTTAAACCTAGGAATGGCTGCGCGGCAAGGGAAAGGACTTATAAGTGGGGATGAGGACGCAAAATTAAAAGAATTGGCGAAAGATCTTTACTATACACTAGTGCGACCATGGACTCATCATACCGAGGATGAACTTCGTGGTCTGGCAAAACATACTGTATTGAAATGGTTTGAATGCGGATATATGGAAGATGATGAACAATATGAAGAGGAGTGTTTATAATTATGAAACTCCTACTTGAAAACTGGCGGAAGTATTTAGCAGAAGAAGAGAAGCCCAAAGTCAACATTTTCCTTGATATGGATGGTGTTCTAGTTGATTTTATGTCCGCGGTCAAAAACCACATTATAAGTGTCTACCCGTTAGATCCACAAGAAGTTCATCCAAATTCAAAAAGCTCTCGCAAAATATTGAGTAAACTTCAAGACCTAGCGCTTTCTGACGAACAGGTAGGTGAGTTATATGATGCTGCAGAAGAGGTATGGGTGGCTGGCGGGACCTACAAACCAGAAGAAAAGCTTATGAGCAGGTATCTTTTGAAATCCCTTATAAATAACAAAGATCTGTGGCTTTCAATGAATAAACTGGAAGGTGCCGACACTTTAGTTGACAAAGCCTTTGAACTGGCAGATAATGTCTTTGTACTTACCGCACAAGTCGATGATATATCGGTAGAAGCTAAGAAGGAATGGATTGCTAGCCACTTCCCCCAGATTAATCCGCAAAACGTTAATGTAGATCGAGATAAGGGAGGACGCCTTCGAAGTCTAATAGATGCCGGGGTTGTAGCAGAATCTGACCTCAATATTCTCATCGACGACAGACAGAAGTTTTTAGACAGTTTTGTGGCGGCCGGAGGATTAGGCATTCAATATGATTTCATATCGCCCGGGTCTGCATTAGACCAGCTTGAAAAAATAGTTAGTAACGTTTTATAGATGAAATTGAGAAACACCCAATAAACAACTATTTACTAGTACGCCGGAGTATCGTGATATGAAAAAGTCAGAAATTATGCAGATTATTAAAGAAGCAGTTCAGGTTGTATTGACTAATGAAGAAGCTATCGAAATGTTTGACCTCGATCCGGCGGCATTATTGGACGAGATGATGATCAACGAGAAAGATCTTTCCGCAGAAGAAAGGCAAAATCTGAAGAAAAGTGAATTTGCACTTCCTGGAAAAGGCGAGGGACCAGAAGGTAAAGGGTCCGGGTCTTATCCCATTGATTCTGTAAACCGGGCTAGATCTGCCTTAAGCCTGGTGGCACAACATGGAACCTCAGAAGAAAAAGCAAAGGTTCGTGCTGCCGTGAAGAAGAAGTATCCCGAGATTGAACAAGGAAAAGAATAATATGAGTATAGATTATGAACAACTTAAAACCCTTGTCAAAGAAGCCATGTTCACCGGGGGCGGTATTAATGAACCGTCCGCGCCGGCGGGTGTTCCTCATCGTATGCCAGCTGCAGAGCCGTCCGATAAAGAACAGGATATGGGCGAGGAAGAGGTTAACGAAAAATATGATATTGCCCTCGCAGCGAGAGAAGCCACTGAGCAGCTTGTAGAGGCGCTCGACGAGCCGATCTATGATGGTGCATACGAGCACGCCTTCAAGGCGTCTGCTAACCTTAGAAAGGCGCTCAACAGCCTCATAGAGGTTGGGGCGCATCCGATGCCGAAGCAACGTGTTGTTGCACCGGATCCGGGCGAGCAGATGTATTCTGCCGGTGGATCCAATGCAGGGAACTACACCGGCGGCATGGGCGGATTTGCTATGAGCATGGGTGATGGTGCTGGTGGTATGATGGAGGGTGAAAAAGACGTCGCTGTGACCGCCAAAGGTAAAGACGGCGCGACCACAAAAGGTTTGGGCACGGGAACCATGTCGTCCACCGCGCGCTCAATGGAATTGGCGAGGCAGGCGAAAGAGTTGGCTGCAGGGGGATCAGATGATGCTGTTAAGAGCGATGAACACAAGATGATAGGACAAATACAAGGGATTTTAACGAAGATTGCGAAGGAGGATAATTTGATTCTCTACAAGGGCGCTCTGGAGGCAACCCTAACACAGCTTCTCGCTCTTTCAGCAAAGAAACTACAGTAAGGATAGACACAATGAAAATCACACGAACCGAACTCAAGAATATGATTTCCGAAACTTTGAACAGCGCGCGCTCTGTGCTACTAGAAATGCCAGAAGCGCCGATCGTTGGACAGGAACAAGAAGGTTCTTACACTAAAGCTCCAACTGAGTATGGTGATGAGGATGCTAAGCGATCTCTGTTTCACATGGGCGCGCAGTCGCAGCAATTACACGATATGATTCAGCCGGACGATGGACTGGCTCCGGAGATTCTGGACAATATCAAACAGTCCGCAGATCTCTTAGAGAAAGCATTCAAAGCGCTTACATATGATAAGCAGAATCCGAAGGGCAGATGATGTGGGACTGGGCACACTTTAAAAGTGAGGGCTGGTTAGCTCATACTAAACGTTCTATGACCATGGCATCTTTGCTGTTGGTCTCCGGAGCAGCTATGATACTTCACGCGCTCGTTCCATTTTGGCAGCAACCAGAGTGGCTGAGAGCTGACCGTGTATCGATTGAGTTGCAGCACGCCATGAGGAAGAAAGAGTAGTAGATGAGAAACATTGTCAGATTGGTTTACATTCTGGCACTGTTAATACTGATTGATCTGACAGCAACGCTATTCTGGGTTTCTCATGATCTGGCGATCGAAGCTAATCCAATCATGGATTTCTTTTTGCAGTTATCTCCACTTTTATTTGTGGTGGCCAAGCTTGGACTAAGTGGTGTTGGCATATATATCCTTTATTATTTTCGAAAAAGATTCAAAGATCGTATCTTCAAAATTCTGCTTGGTTTGAACCTTATATATCTTGCAGTTTTCGTCTATCACCTTTGGGGCGTTCTTTTTCTTCTTGTCTCGACTAATTAATAGACTATGCATAAGTGCGTAAATAACACCGTCGGAAACATTTATCATCTGGAGCAGTGGGTGGATAATTTCTTTCCATACTCTCAGAAACAACTCCGTTTTGATCAGCCCGTATCTATCATTTTTCAAAGTGATGAAGAAAATGCTTCAAGAATGCTCGGAAAGACGGCATACTATGATCCTGAGAGCATGCAAGTTGTTCTGTATACAGACAATCGGCACCCGAAGGATGTTATGCGCTCGCTATCGCATGAGCTTGTACATCACGCACAAAACTGTCGGGGCGATTTTAACTCTCCCAGTGAGATGGAGATAGGGTATGCTCAAAATGATCCTCACTTGCGCAAGATGGAAAGAGAAGCTTATACTAAAGGTAATTTGATCTTTAGAGACTTTGAAGACCTAATTAAGACAGGAAAAATTAACATCGAGATTGATTTCTCGGACTCAGGAGAACCAAAAATGTCACTAAAAGAGTGGAAAAATGATGAGATCAACACCAAGTTGATGAAAAAGTGGGGCTTTCTTAAAGAGAGTCGGAATGAGGAGTATTTGGACTACGGCAAAGATCCTAGTGATCTCGGGTTCGGCAATACCCACAGCGGCGAGTCTTGTGCGGATGTTCATCCCGAAGACACAGCCAAGGCTGGAGGGGATTCCACCAAGGGACATGGGGACTGGCAAAAACGAGGAGGTTTTGAGGAATGGAAAGCCGCGCAAAAACTCAAAGAGTGGGCGCCGGGGTTCGAACCTGCAGGCGAGACTCACGATTTCACGGGGCGGCCGCTTGATCATGCCCCCAAGGGTACGAAGGCAAGACACTCGCGCTGGTACGCGGGGGACAGCAAAGCTGACGATAACGTTGGTGGTCACAAGGGCTATGCTCATGACGACCCAGAGTCGGAAGAATATCATACCGACCCGGCGCTAGAAAAGAGGCGGGAATATCAACGATGGAGGATTGCCAATGGTCTCGCTGAGGATCTTGAAGAAGGTTGTGATGGATTGGGCGATGATGAACTCGAAGGCAACAAAAAGATCTCAGTCCGAGAAGCAAAAGAAATCACTCGCCGTATTATCGAGCGAATTAAATTGGAGAACAAGTAAAATGGTAGCGCCATGGATTAAACGACGAAGAAGAGCCGCGCGGGCAGAAAAAGATGCAGCGGCCACAGCCACAACGGCAACAAAAACCACCACAACAGGTACAACGACTACGAAGACTGTAGTAGAAGCTGTCGGGACCACAGGGACCGACACAACTACCACGACTGGTACGAATACCACCACGACCGTGGGTGCTACGACTGGTACAGTCGCGACGGATACCGTTGGAACAGGAATCATTAATGATGTTGCTGGCGCGCCCACAACTGGAGTCACCGCTATTGATGTTGATGGAGTTGAAGCCACAACAACAACTACCACAACCGGTACTACAGGTACAACCCGTGGTACGAAGCGTGGCACGACAGGCACCAAGAGGACTACCCGTAAGGGCAAGACGACCAAGAACACCACCACAGGAACCTAGTACTGTGGATTTTCGGCGTATGACGCGCGAGTTCTTGCTCGGTGAGCATAAAGCTCCTAGCTTGGCTAGTTATATTCAGTCAATCTCCGAAGTTCTGGAGTCAGTAACTCCGAGGTCGAGAACCGATGAGCGGCGGATTGCGATGGCAAAAAGTAATTTAGTAGAGGTTCGTCGACACGCACGGAGACTTCAGGAGCGAGTTACTGTTCTTGAGGAACAAGTTCAAGTTCTAGAAGAATCTAAGGAGTAATCTAATGCCCAGGATGAGGCGATCGCTAATAACTGAGGGTAAAGCTAATACACATCTAACCCACCTTGAAGAGTTGGTTCTCACTCAGGGCTCTGATGGATATCTCCTTGCGCGCGCGTTCCTATTGGAGCTGCTTGAGACTCTCAAAGGTAACAGCAAATCTAAGGTCGCGACCTCTGTTAAATGGGATGGCGCGCCGGCAATATTTGCTGGTATCAATCCAGAGAACGGTAAGTTTTTTGTTGGTACCAAATCAATCTTTAATAAAGAACCGAAGATTAATTATACTCCCCAGGACATTATTGATAATCATGGACATGCACCTGGACTGGTTGATAAGCTAACAAAAGCATTGAAATATTTGCCCTCTCTAGGAATCAACAAGATCCTGCAGGGCGATTTTATGTTTGATGATGGAATGCTGGAAGTCGTCGAGATTGATGGTGAGCCTCATTACCGCTTCAAGCCAAACACAATTGTGTATGCAGTTCCGGTTGACTCTGATATCGGACGCGAAATCGGACAATCTAAGTTTGGTATTGTCTTCCACACAACATACGATAGTTTAGATAGCGGTGCAAGTTACGGCGCCGATGTTAGCAACCTAAATAGACCTCCTGGCATATGGTTCGACGATGCCTTCTTTACAGACGATACAGGCACTGTTACTCTCACCGATGAGGAAGAGGCTGCAGTTCGTACTCTTATCAAACAAGCAGATGTTGTTAACAACAAGATTACTTATTCTGATCTGCCGGGCGCGTACTTAAACATGTACATTAACAGTGAAATTCGCCAAGGACAATTCTTGGAAAACCCTAATGAATCATATGAAGGGTTTGTAAATTGGTATGCCGAACGCGCTTCAAAGTCTATAACGCCGGAGGAGCTAGCGAAGTTAGCGACAGATAAGAGCAGAGATAACCGTATCACGCGTGTAAGTAATAAATTGGAACAAACTTTGGATTCGTTTGAATCGAAAAAAGAAGAGATTCTCAAACTCTTTAAAGTATCGCGTTTACTCTTCGAAGCTAAAAACATATTCATAAACAAGTATAACAATGCTATCTATAATACCAAACACTTTATCGATGATGGTTCTGGTGATTTAGTGGTGACGAATCCAGAGGGTTATGTTGCTGTCGACCATATCGGAAATGGTGTTAAGTTTGTTGATAGACTTGAGTTTAGTCGCGCCAACTTCCTAATGGACAAAGGGTTCAAGAAAGACGTTAACGAATCACAGATTCTTGAGGTTTTCTGGGGCGGTAGCGGATACTCTGTAAAGATGACGTTGCGCGAATGGGCAGATAAGCTTCCTAAGACGACCTCGTCCAGTAAATCTCTTTTCAAGAAAATATCTGCCGGTATTCCCATTACTACACTTGTTTTGGATGGCGCCAAAGTAAAACCTGCATTGGCCGCGGCTGTGCGTTGGGGCTTGAATGAGGGACTTGGAACTTGGGCGATTGAAAAAGGTATTAAGACTGCCGCAGCCGTTGCAGGGGTACCGGCTGATGCAGCCGGGCTAGATTCAGAACTCTCCAAGGTCCAGGGAACTCTTAATGTATTAGGTGAAGAATCCGGCGAAACTGTTCTCTACCTTCCTGGTGGCTTCAAGCCGCCGCACAAGGGACACTTCGCCTTAGTTCATGACGCATTAGAGAAAAACCCGGGAGCCAAGCTTGTTATAATGAGCGGTGAAAGCGAGCGATCCGGAGTATCGTTGGCACAGAGTAAGAAGGTGTGGGACATCTACTTCAATGCGATCGGAAAAGCTGATCAGATAGAAGTACGAGAGTTAAAAAACGAACCTCAGTATGATGAAAACGGAAATGTACGACAGAAACCAATGCGTGGGGCTGGTGTGAAGGAGCCTGCCGCCGGCTGGCCGGAGGATATTGATCAAAGAAGAAGGTCTATTCCCAAAGCAAAGATAGTACGAGACGATGATGGACAGCCAGTAATGTTGGATATTTCCACAAAAAGTCCTATAAATTCTATTGCCAATGCTATAAGATTCACAGATAAGCCATCGTCGTCTAAGATTGTAGCATCTTCCGCTGATCCGGGAAATGCAAATGAAATTTCTAACTACTTGAAAGGGCTAGGATTAGATGTAGAGACAGAGATTGTACCAGTCCGAGTAAAGAGTGGCGATACTAAGATGAGTGCCACAGACATGCGCAATTCTATCGGACAGGGTATGGAGTCCTTTTCACGGTATCTTCCTGATGATTTAAGTGAGGAAGACGCCAAGAAGGTTTTCGCTATACTTGGCGGTGGCTTAGATGAAATGAGTGGCGCTGGTGCAGTAGCAGGATATTCGCTTCCTTTGGGAGCTTCTCCTAGGAGACCAGCAACATATGGATCCGAAAAGAAGACTCGCAAGAAGGATGAATTCTTGAAAGAAGAGATGGTATCGGAAGTTATGAACTATTTACTAGGAATATCGGTGGGCTAAAGATGATTGATCGTAAAGAACTAGCAGAAGAAATAAACCTTCGCGAAAACGTACGCAAGGCTATTAACGTAATTCTCCAAAGGCAAGACGTTAAAACATTGCAGGAGCAGAAGAATGAAGTAAAGCTTCGTTCTCTTATTCGCGACCTAGCCACAGAGGGACAGTCCGCTGTTGCTGCTGTGGCCAAACATGATAGTACTGGTATCAACGCTCTCGAAGACCTATTGAAAAACACCAATACACTATCTGTCCTAGAAACAGGATATAAGTCCCTAACGACAGATACCCAGCAACGCGAATCATATAAAAACCATGTGCTTAATGCTGTTAAAAAATCACTGGCACCCGAAGAATCTCGCAAAGGAGCAGGTGAAGATGTTGAAATTACCGAGGATATCGATGAAGATATCGACATTGCGATCGGTGATCGTCCGGAAGACGACCCAGATTTTATCGACGTTAATGATGAAGAAGTTGAAGAAGTCCCGGTTGATGAGAAAGAGCAATTTGGACTTGAAGGTGAAGATAAAACTGGTAGAAATAGAGCCTTTACGGACTTCCAAGACATCGAAAAAGGTATTTTAACAGCTTTTGACGATCTGGACAATGCTGAGGATATCGCGATGTTTGAGGAATATCTTCTTAAGAACCTCTCCTTATACTTTGAGAAGTTTGAGGGAGAACTACAGACCAATGTAGAAGCCCCCCCAGAAAGTATTAACCCCGTTGCAGACGATCCGCCGGCTGCCGAGGCGCCTGACGACGCAGCTGCTGCAGAGACAGAAATGCCGGAATTTGAACTGCAAGAAATTATGAAGTTTTTAGACATTGATGATATTGTAGAAAACTTATTATAGAGATATATGAAGAACTCTGAGGATAATGGGTTCAGTAGAAATTTATCATTTTCCAACAAACTAAGAAAAGAAGGTAAATCTAATGAAGCATTTGAAATAATGCTTTCTACACTAACCCTTGAAGAATTACTTGCACTTAAACTAGAATGCGCTGGGCGTTTAACTGCCGGAAAACTGTATGGCTTTAACTTATGGTCGAATATTGTTGACATTACGAAAGAAGCACTGTATAATGCGGTTATTAGCGTTGCCAAAACCAATAAAGAAGCTACTAGAATATTAGGGATTAGTGATGATACCTTTAAAACGCTAAAGAGAAAGTATAAGATAAGAGAAGAATACGACATAGACTTATAATAACTCATTATGAGATCTTTGTCAACTACTAAATGGGGGTGGTTTGGGATTCGACTGGGAATAAAACCTGCAAGGGAAATCTCAGGACCACGGTTCGACTCCGTGCACCTCCACCATACAATTTAAGGAGTAAAATACAATGAAGAATATGAAATTATGGCAGCCTTGGTTTTTTGAGAACAGCAAGTTACCGGTATGGCTTTCGAAGATCGCTCCGATCGAGATCTGGGCGCTGAGCGCCGGTTTATGGGTTTGGTGTCGTGGAGAATTAAGCGACGAAGTCAAGCGCCACGAAACAGTTCACTTCCAGCAGCAGCTAGAAATGTTGTTCTTGGGTCAGTGGATATGTTATGGAATTTGCTGGCTTATTGGCTTTGCGAAGTACAGAGATGGGGCTGTGGCATACACTCAAAACCCTTTTGAACAAGAAGCTTATGATCTAGATGATCTCGAAGATGGATTGTTAACTCGCCGGCGCTACGGTTGGATAAAATATAAAATTTAGTTGACATCTGTTATATTAGTATTATAATATATTAGTACTGCTACTGGAGAAGTAAGAATATGAGTAAGGTAATTGGAATTGATTTAGGTACTACTAATAGTGCTGTTGCTATTATGGAAGGTTCTGAGCCTCGTATTATTCCCAATGAAGAAGGTAACAGGACAACCCCTTCTGTTGTGGCTTTTACGAAAACAGATGAACGTCTGGTAGGGGCACCAGCTAGAAGACAAGGTGTTATGAATCCAGAGAATACAATATATTCAGCAAAGAGATTTATTGGTTCTAGTTTTGAAGAAGTAAAAGACAACTTAGAACATATCTCTTATAATGTAGTTTCTGTTAAAGGTGTTTGTAACATACAAATAAAAGATAAGAAATACTCAATTCCAGAAGTTAGTGCTCTTATCTTAGCCAAGCTCAAACGAGATGCAGAACAGTATTTAGGTGAAACAGTTACAGATGCTGTAGTTACGGTGCCAGCATATTTTGATGATGCACAACGGCAAGCTACTAAAGACGCCGGCAAGATTGCTGGATTGAATATAAAAAGAATTATTAATGAGCCTACAGCAGCTGCCATGGCTTATGGGCTCAACAAAAAAGATGGAGATTTAAAAGTTGCTGTATTTGACCTTGGCGGCGGTACTTTCGATATATCTGTGTTGGACATATCAGACGGAGTAGTGGAAGTCCTAAGTACTAACGGCAATACTCACCTTGGCGGAGATAACATCGACGAGATTCTTATCGACCACCTAATTTCAGAGTTTAAAAAGGAAACAGGGTTAGATGTAAGCGCAGATAAGACTGTATTACAGCGGTTACGAGAAGGAGCCGAGAAAGCGAAAATTGAGCTTTCTAGCACCCAACAAACTGATGTCAATTTACCATTCCTGACAGCAGATGCATCAGGACCAAAACACTTAAATGTAACCATTAGCAGATCAAAATTTGATCAGATGATAGAAGACTTTGTAGGACAAACACTTGGTCCAGTTAAGGGTGCTCTTAAGGATGCTGGTTTAAAAGCTGGGGAGATTGATGAAGTGTTATTGGTAGGAGGGTCGACGAGGATCCCGGCCGTGCAGCAAGCGGTAGAGAAATTCTTTGGAAAAAGCACGAATAACTCTGTTAATCCAGACGAGGTTGTTGCTCTTGGCGCTGCAGTACAAGCTGGAGTATTCTCGGGACAAGTAACTGATATGTTGCTGCTTGATGTAACCCCACTCTCCTTAGGAATCGAAGTACTTGGTGGAGTAATGAACCCTCTTATCGAGAGGAATACTACTATTCCATGTGCGAAGAGTGAAGTATATTCAACAGCTGCTAGCAACCAGACGACTGTAACAATTAATGTTTTACAAGGTGAGAGACAGTTTGCCAGCGATAATAAGTCTCTAGGACAGTTTAACCTCTCTGGTATTCCTCCCGCAGCAAAGGGAGTTCCACAGATCGAAGTAACCTTTGATATTGACGCCAATGGCATTGTGAGTGTTAAAGCCAAGGATAAAGCCACCGGGAAAGAGCAGTCAATTGTGATCACTGGGGGTTCATCTTTGTCTGATGAAGAGATCAAAGCTGCTGTCGATGACGCCGAGAGGTTTGCTGCAGAAGATGATGATAAACGTCAACTTGTTGAAGCCCAGAATAAGCTGGACAGCATGATATATCAGAGCGAGAAGTTTGTAAAAGAACATACCGACGCTAATCTAGATGAAGTGCTTGAAGCAGCCCGGGCTGTCAAGGGGTCTGGCGATATTGATGAGTTAACTACTGCGATTGAGACATTAGAAAGTGCCCTTCATGCAGTGGCCGCGGAAATGTATGAGCACCCAGAAGAACCATCCGACGATGAAGACGTCGTCGATGCAGAAATCATAGATTAAAACCTAGATTTTACATATTACTGCAAAAACAGCAACATACCAATAGTTACTATAGAGTGCGTTGGTTTTTTGTAGCATTATTATTTTCTGTTATTTCTTGTAGTGTAGAACCCTCGGAAGAGGATGTCAGAATACATGAGTATGGGGATCTTTATGCCACAATGGACTGTTGGTGGAGCAGTCAGGAAACCATGGCTCCGGCAATATTCTGGTGTACAGAAGATTTAGAAACCGAGCTGATCTCTGGATATGTGAGCTTATCCATACAACACGACCTCATCGGCGAAGAGTTTTTTTCTATTTGCGGTCGGGAAGTGATCCTGAACTCCGGGCATGCTCTACATGACAACGCCGTCAAAATCCTAACACAATATAATTATAACTGTTTTGATTCCTATGAGCGAGAGTTAGGAAATGAGTTTGATTGGCTTTGGGACAATGAGAATAGTATACTCCAACTAATATGGCGCCCCAAAGACGATAAGAATAAAGTTCTTACTTTATTCGTGGAAGAACAGATAGATTCTCCCCGCGTAGAGGGAAGAGTTTATTACAAAACAGGATATTTCAACTAGATAGTGTATGAATGAATACGCTAAAGCTTTCTTTTCGTTAATAGTTTATATATTGCTCTTATCGTGGGCGATACCTAATCTCTCCCAACCAACATACGCTGCAAGTCCAGTGGCAAACTATCATAGGATCCCTACAATTGAGGATGCCCCACCACAGGTAGCCACCTGGGGACGTCCCCCAACCCTTGTAATTTGTGAATATGCTCCTGTGAGTGAAGTACAAATCAATAGTGCTGTAAGATTTTGGGAGCGTCTTGGGTATGAGTTCAGTACTGTGGATTACAAGAGAAAACTCCAGAGTAAATGTTCGGATGAGAAACCAATAGGATATATTCTAGTACATATTGTGACTAAAGGCGTAAAGTTGGAAAGTACTGCGCTAGCACAAACTCATTTTTTTGTTGATAACCTCACAAATAAGATAGATTGGGCAGTTATTTATATGCGCCCCCAAGTCAGAGACACTGTGTTAGAACATGAACTCGGACATGCTCTTGGGTTTCTACACTTTAATAAAATCAATCATTTAATGAATCAAAAATGGGAAATGGGCGGTTGGGACACAGAAGGACTAAAAAACAGCCAGAAATAGGAGACTTGGTGACGTGCATAAACCCGTCTAATTTTATGCATGCTTCTCTTCCGAGTCGATTTGTTGGTTTAGTACTTAATAAAGCTATAACAGTCTGTAAAATACAAGTAGTAGAGTCGGGCAGGATAGTTTTCTGGCAACTCGATAATATAATGTTATGGAAGAAAACAAAATGAATACTGATAGTACAGAAATACCCCACCAGGACGGACCGTCGTGGAAGACCGTTGGAAGATTTCCAACGTTTGCCGAGGCAGACCTGAGAAGGATCAAACTCTCGGAAGAAAAGGACATGCAGGTAAAAGTGCACATGCAAGGACCTCAGGACAAACTCTATTTTGCTGTTAAAACTCGAACCGATCCAGAAGTCGTTGAAAAGACTACAACCAACAAGAATAAAAGCAGCAAGAAGAAATAAGACAACCTCATCCACCGGACGCTAAGTCAGAGCCCCACTACTTACTAATGATTCATATAGGGGACAAAAACACATGTCAGATAAAGTCGAAGATCCAAGTGTCCGGAAAATACCAGCTTTCTTAAAAACAGTATATCTTTCCAGTAGAGAGATACGCCTAATCCTCGCCGGTCTCTACTCCCTCAAAATGCCCGCGGAGGAAGTAGAGGGTACGCTTTGGAAGAAACTGCTGTTTGAGAAACTTCACAAAAAAACACGAAGAAAGAAGAAATAATGTGACAGACTTTAGTAACCAAGAATTAATCCTTAAGGCTGCTATAGAATTTGGACCCGATTACCTATATGAAATATCTAATGGAGGTATGGGACTCACTTTGAGAATTGATGTGGGGACCAAAGCCGAAGCGAAGCAGGTAAGGCACCTCGTCCCCATTAAATGGGAGGGTGTTTATACAATAGTATTATATCATACACACCAGGTAACCGGATCGAAATAAAGAGTTGATACTCAAGATAAATTAAGCGATAAAGAAAATAGTTCTTGACATCTCAAAGTTTAAATAGTATGATAGAGATATGATAATTTCCAAAGGCACCACCTGTTATGGATCAATAGCAGGAGAATACAATTTCTACTATCCGAACCTTCAAAACGAATTAGTATTAGAGATGACAATAGAAGCTGAGAATATGCCATGGCTTCAATACAATAATTTTAGGGCCGTCCGTGTTACATCACCAGAGAACTTCTTGCCATATAAAATATTATGGATAAAAACTACGCCGGCGTAGCTCAGTTGGTAGAGCACTTCACTTGTAATGAAGATGTCCCGCGTTCGATCCGTGGCGCCGGCACCATTAGTAGATATATATTTAAAAATTCTGTCATTATAGGTATACTTAATATTAATGCGGTGTAGCTCAGTTGGTAGAGCTGCTGACTGTTAATCAGCCTGCCGCTGGTTCGAGTCCAGCCGCCGCAGCCAATATTCGAGGAGATAGATGATGAACAAGATACCCCAAACTCCCTACGATACAGTGATAGTATCAGGTGGCTTCGATCCAGCCCATATCGGACATATTCGTATGATCCTAGAAGCTGCCACCTACGGTAAAGTTATCGTGGTCGCAAATAGCGACGCTTGGCTAATGCGAAAGAAGGGTTACATTTTTATGCCTTGGGAAGAACGAGCCGAGCTTCTCGGAGCCCTCCGCGGCGTCGTAAGTGTTGAGCGCGTCGATGATACCGACGGTACTGTGTGTGAAGCTATTAGTCGGCTCAAGCCCACCTACTTTGCCAACGGTGGCGACCGGAAGACGGACAACACTCCAGAGATGGAGGTTTGCAAAGATCTCGGCGTCCAGCTTCTATGGAACATAGGCGGCGGCAAAATTCAAAGCTCATCAAATCTAGTAGAAGCATCAGGGATGGTAGTAAACACAGAGTCGGATGACCCAGACCTTCCGGAGCCTACTTCAGTGGAGGTTCTAACATCTAAAAAAGCCTAGGCGGGAGAATAAACTTCCTCACCTCTAGTTACAACAGCAGAAAGAGTCTTTGATGAGTCGCAAGAAAATATATGTTTTAGATACCAGCGTGTATCTTACAAATGCAGATTGCATTTACGCTTTTAAGAACCACGATATTTTAGTTCCATTAAAAGTTTTTGAGGAAGTTGATAAACACAAGAAGCGCCAAGACGCCGTCGGCGCGCAAGCCCGCAAGATTATTCGTACCTGGGACGGACTGCGACAAAAGGGGTCAATCCATCAGGGTGTGCGGATTGGTACTGGACTCGGAGTCATAAGATCAGTTTCAGCTGGAGATATCTCCCAGAAAGATCTACCAAATGATTTAGATATCAAGATCCCAGATCATCTAATAATAGCGACTGCCCTTAAGCTTCAAAACGAATCCGGTAAAAAAGTGATCCTTGTATCCAGGGATGTCAATATGAGGGTGATCGCGGACGCCATTGGGCTCGCATCAGAAGACTTTCAAAATAACCAAGTTGTCGATAATAGTGATAATATTTATTCAGGGTTCTCAACCGTTTTCGTCGACGATCAAACTATAGATCAGTTCTACGAGAAGGGGGATGTCTATTTAGAGAACTCTGATCTTGTCCTTAATCAGTATGTAATGTTGATCTCAAGTTCAAACGAGAAAAAAACAGCCCTCGGTAAATTCATCAACACCTCAATGCCACTGCGACACTTATATTCTCCCAAGAAAGGCATTTGGGGCATCAAGCCAAGAAATAAAGAACAGACCTTTTTAATAGATGCCCTGATGGATCCGCAGATTGAGATAATCACCGCAATCGGTAAAGCGGGCTCCGGCAAAACAGTTGTTGCTTTAGCGGCCGCTCTTGAGCAGACTCTGGACAAAACAAAAGCAGAATACTCCAGAATTATTGTTTCTCGTCCCGTTCAGCCGCTCGGCAAAGAGATCGGTTTCCTCCCCGGTGAAATCAATGACAAGATGAGCCCCTGGTTGATGCCAATTCAAGACAACCTACAATTTCTAATGGGAAATGACAAGGTTACCCTTGACATGTATCTAGAAGCTGGTACAATAGAAATAGAAGCATTGACCTATATTCGTGGACGCTCAATAGCAAACGCATTTATCATTATCGATGAGTGCCAAAACTTGAGTATGCACGAGATTAAGACAATTATTACGAGAATAGGTGAAGGAACGAAGATCGTGCTAATCGGGGATGTAGAGCAAATTGATAATATCTATGTCAACTCGACTACAAACGGTCTTACGCATGTTGTTGAGAAGTTTAAGAACTTCGAGCTAGCTGCCCACGTAACTCTTAACAAGGGCGAACGCTCCCGTGTTGCCTCTTACGCCGCCGAACATCTATAAATTATAATATTCACTTGACAAAAGTGCCTCGGAGTGTTACACTATAAAAGTAACATAAAGGTATTATTACAATGGAAAACGAAAACCCCGACCTACAAAACCCAATCGGTACTGAAACAGGACTCAAACAACTGGTAGTTGACTACATCGGTACGAGGCTGATGGCAGAGGAAGACATAACTGTCGACATGGCCGTCGAGGTTTTTGCTGCCGAATTCCCGGAGTTCCTAATGGCAGTAGCAGAGGAGAACTTCCTCCGCGGCTATGAGCAAGCGCTTACGGATGCCGAGAATCATCCCCGGGAAGAAACCCTTGGCTGATGGAATATTACATTTACAACATTCCCCTTTTCGTTATTGGGGATTCCACAGATGTGAGTCTGCCTGACTTCTGTGCGGAAGCGGAAGAGACAATACCACAGCGCCTTTTATGCAATGTGGACGTAGTATACGTTGGCGACCTGCGAGAACTGAACGGTAGAAATGCCACCTACGCTAACGGCGCGATTTATATGACGAACAAAGAACCCACAACTGAAGATATGCTAGAAAACTTTATCCACGAAGTAGCTCACTCTCTGGAACACAACTTTGCTTCTGAAATATACACCGATGACTTGATTAAAGAATTTAAGGGCAAGCGATCGCGATTGTTCCATATACTAAAATCACACGGATACGATGTCTCACCGATAGCATTCGGCTTCACAGAGTACAATGTTAACTTCGACAAGTTCTTATCAGATACTGTCGGATACCCCATACTATTGACACTTACGATGGGGCTATTTGCCTCCCCGTATGCTGCCACTTCCATACAAGAATATTTTGCCAATGGGTTCGAGAAGTATTTCCTTGAAGATCCATGGGGTCTTCAAAAGGTAAGTCCGGTGCTTTATGATAAAATCGAAGGAATAACGAATGTCTAAGAGAGAACACATTTCATACTCAGAGTTAAAAGACTGGGCAACATGCACACATTACCACAAGAAAGCCTGGGTCGAAAGGGTTTCCTCGTTTGAAGGAAACGAGTATACCGCCTTTGGCACAGCCATTCATGACGTTTGCGAGAAAAAGCTTCTTAAAGAGGAAATTGATGAAGCAGAAGTGTTTCAAATCGGTTTTGACAAGCAACTTCAAGAGTTGATGGAAAAGAATGTTGCCTTCGACAAAGACCGCGTCGAAGATATGCGCACCGCAGGACCAGCTATCCTGGCGGAAGTAGAGGACGCCTTGGAAGATTACTTCGGAGACTATGAAGTTTTCTCTTCTGAGGAAAAGCTGTATGTCCCTATCGAAAACTTCAACATACACTTTAAGGGTTTCGTTGATGCGGTTGTAAAGGTCGGCGATACATATCATCTGTTCGACTGGAAGACTTGTTCTTGGGGTTGGGATAGTAGGCGCAAGGCTGAGAAGATTGTTACATACCAGCTAACCCTGTATAAGCATTTCTTCTGCCAGAAGCACAATATCGACCCTGAGAAGGTAGAAACCCACTTTGCTCTCCTGAAAAGAACTGCCAAAAAGAACCGCGTGGAGATCTTCAGAGTAACAAGTGGCGAGAAAAAAACAGAAAATGCCCTTAAACTTCTGTATCAGGCAATCTATAATATCACCAAAGGAGTGACAATTAAGAATCGCCTTAGGTGTCACAAACCTTACCCTTGCAAGTTATACAATACTGAACACTGTCGTTAGGAGCGCAAATGTCAGATAAGATCAAGATCTTTACGATCGGCGACCACCCCCTTTCTCCTTCGGGCGTGGGAACACAAACGAAATACATCATTGAAGGAATGTTAAAGACTGGTAAGTACCAGTTTATTTCATTTGGGGGGGCAATTAAGCACCCCAACCATCAGCCACAGAAAACAGAACAGTGGGGCGACGACTGGGTCATCTGGCCTGTTGATGGATATGGCAATGCCGATATGGTCCGGGCAATGCTCGATCAACAGAAACCAGATATTCTATGGTTTATGACAGACCCACGCTTTTACGAGTGGTTGTGGCAGATTGAGAATGAGATTCGTGTTAACGTTCCGATGGTATACTACCACGTTTGGGACAACTACCCATATCCGAAGTTCAACAGACCCTCCTACCTCTCCAACGATCACATCGCTTGTATTTCAAAATTAACTCACGACATCGTTCAAACGGTCACACCGGAGGTCGATTCTTCATATATCCCTCACGCCGTCGACGGAGACATTTTCAAACCTCATCCGATCGGAGCCGTAGAAGAAGTCAGAAAATCCCAGAACCTCGAGGGAAAGTATGTCTGTTTCTGGAACAACAGAAACGCACGCCGCAAGCAGTCCGGCACCCTGATCTGGTGGTTCAAAGACTTTCTTGATAAGGTTGGACACGACAAAGCGACGTTGATTATGCATACTGATATTAAAGATGTCCACGGGCAAGACCTCGAAGCCATCATCCATGAACTTGGACTGACCAATGGCGAAGTTCTATTCTCAAGAAACAAGGTTAACCCAGCTGATTTAGCCATGATGTATAATATGGCAGACGTTACAATCAATATTGCTGACGCAGAGGGCTTTGGTCTATCAACCTTGGAATCTCTCTCCTGCGGTACCCCCATCATCGCTACAATGACCGGCGGACTACAAGACCAACTCACAGATGGTGAGAACTGGTATGGCATCGGATTGGAGCCCACCTCAAAGGCAATCATTGGGTCCCAACCCGTCCCGTATATTTATGAAGACAGACTCAACAAGGACGATTTTGTTGATGCGATGGTAAAAATGTATGAGATGTCCCCAGAGGATCGAACAGCCCTCGGTGCTACGGGACGAACCCGCGCAGAAACAGAGTTTAGCCTGGAGGCATATATCACCCGCTGGGATGAACTGTTCACCAGTATTCACGAAACCAAGGGATCTTGGGATACAAGAACTGGGTATACTCCCTATGAAGTGAGGACTCTTTAAATGATAAAGAAGATATTAGTGAAGGGACCACTCCTGTCCCGTTCTGGATACGGCGAGCAATCTCGTTTTGCCCTCCGCGCCCTTCGATCGCGCCCCGAATTGTTTGATATATATATCATCAATATTCCATGGGGAAACACCGGACAGATTGCCGGCAACTCCGAAGAGAAAAAGTTTATCAATCATTGCGCAATGAAAGCAGCACAACATGTCCAACAGAACGGCACATTTGACATATCAGTACAAGTCACGATACCGAATGAGTTTGAGAAAATTGCTTCAGTTAATATTGGATACACAGCCGGCATTGAGACAACGAAGATAGCTCCCGTATGGATCCAGAAGATCAATGAAATGGTCGACAAGGTAGTTGTGGTGTCTAAGCACTCAAAGAAGGTGTTGGAGCAAACCACATATGATATGAAAGATCAGAACGGTAATGACGTCCCCGGATGGGGCGTCCAGGTTCCCGTTGTGTCAGTCAACTATCCTGTCCGATCTAGTGAAGCAGAGGATATCGAACTCAATCTTGAGACAGACAACAATTTCCTTGTGATCTCACAATGGGGCCCCCGCAAGAATCTAGAAAATACAATCAAGTGGTTTGTTGAGAAGTTCCAAGACGATGATACTGTAGGGCTTGTCCTCAAAACAAACGTCGCCCGAGATTCAGTCACAGACCGAGAGTTTACTACGAAGCGCTTAGAGACGTTTCTGAACACTGTACCGGATCGTAAGTGCAAAGTGTATCTTGTACACGGAGACCTCACTCCTGGGCAGCTCACGACGCTCTACACGCATCCTACGATGAAGGCTCTGATCAATATTGGTCACGGCGAAGGATTCGGACTGCCGCTCTTCGAAGCTGCATACAACGGACTGCCCTTAATCACGACCACTTGGAGTGGTCAGATGGATTTCATTACGAAGCCTAACAAAAAGGGCAAGTCCGTCCCCCGTATTGCGGCTGTGGATTATGAAATCAAACAGGTCCAGAAAGAAGCTGTTTGGCCGGGCGTCATCCAAGAGGACTCAATGTGGGCGTTTGCTCGCGAGGCTTCCTTCAAGCGCGTTCTGGGAGAAGTCTTGGAAAAAGAGACCCACTACACCAAGGAAGCAGAGATACTTAAGAATCATATTCTTGGGAACTTTACTGAAGAGAAAATGTACAACGATTTTATAACGGCAATTACTTCCGAAACCGGACACACTCAGGAGCTAGAAGAATGGCTCGACGACCTGGGTGATATAGTTGAAGTCTAATATTGTTTTTATAGCAGATGAATTTGCTTCGAAGGGTTTCACCGGCGGAGCAGAGTTTAATGATGCCATTCTTATCAAGCACCTAGGAAAACAAAGTAACGTCTCAACATGCTCCTCGTCAGGTTTCTCCACAGACCTGCTAAACAAAGATAATATTTTTATAGTAGGAAATTTTGTAAATTTACCTGTTAAGTACTTGTATTTATTGAGACATGAGAAGTACATAATCTATGAACACGATCACAAATACGTAAAAACTAGAGATCCATCCAAGTTTATAAATTTTGAAATTCCAAAACAACATATAATAAATCGGGAGTTCTATCACCGCGCACATGCTGTAGTGGTTCTTAGCAAAATATGTGAAGAAGTAATGGTAAAAAACCTTCAAATTCACAATGTGCACAATATAGGAACGAGCCTATGGACACCCGACCGGCTAGAAAAGATAAGAAAACTCTCGGAATCCGAAAAAACAATAGAGTGTGCAGTACTGAAAAGCTCAAATCCGACGAAAGGCTACGCTAGCGCAGTCGCTTATTGTAAAAAAAAAGGAATAATTCCAACAGAAATCGGTGCCAGCAATGAATTGGAATTTTTAGAACAATTATCAAAGTGTAAGAAACTCATTTTTATACCTCAGGTATTAGAAACCTTTAACAGACTCTCGGCTGAAGCAAAGATGCTTAATTGTAAATTAATCACAAGAAAAAAAATGCTTGGATTTGCTAGCGAATCTTGTTTTGACTTGAGCGGCCCGACATTAATAAAAGAAATTGAATCTAGAGTCCGAGTAGCTCTGCTGACATTTGAAGCCTTAATCGGAGAGATGAATGAGCAGAAGTATAAGCCAACTATAGCTTTTATTGGGAAATTTGAAAATATATATGACGAGGAAGGAAAGGCGCTAGCACTTGAAAGCCTCGGTCTTCGTGTATTAAGATACAATGAAACTACATTCAACAGAAATCAATATGAAACAACGCAACAACTCTTAGCCAAATCACCGGATGTATTAATCTACACGAAGCTTCGAGTACCTGAGTCTGAAAAATTGATACTTCAAGCCAAAGAACAAGGTATTAAAACAGTCTGCTGGGTACCAGATTTATACTTTGGGCTGGACAGGGAAAAAGAGCTAATATCCCCAGCCCCTATCTTTACATCTGACTATATTTTTACTCCTGATGGGGGGAATGATGAGAGATTTACTCAACTAGGCATAAATCATACGTGTATAAGACAGGCAATATCGAAGAGTTATCTTTCTCATAATCGTGAAAATAAAAGAGACATCAACATTTTATTTGTTGGTACTCTAGGTCCCGAACATGGCCCTCGCCGAAGACAGCTATTAGAATTCCTGCAGGATCAATACCCAGATCAATTTTTGTGGATCGGAGGATCCGGTCCCGAATCATTACGAGGAGAGGAATTAGCAAAGGTATATCATAATACCAAGATAGTAATTGGTGATTGTGTACCCTCGGATAGTTATTGGTCAAACAGAGTATACGAGACCCTAGGAAGAGGGTCTTTTTTACTCCATCCAGCTGTCCCGGGAATAGAAAAAGAATTTATTGACAAAGAACATCTAGCTCTATTCGAGAGGGATAACTTCGAGGATCTAAAAGAAAAGATTGATTTTTACTTAGCCAACGATAGTATAAGAAACACTATAGCAAATAATGGTTATTTGGAAGTTTCTCAAAAGCATACATTACAAGATAGAGCGAAACAGATACTGGAGATCCTCAAATGAAAGTGGGATCAATCATATTAACAACGAATCAGGGTCTCTCATATCTAGCGCTCGACTTCTATAACAATGGACTTATAGATGAGGTCCTGATGCAAGATCATCCACACCTTGAGAACCACCCAACTTGGTACGACCCATCGTGTCAGCAGCTTACGGCGCGGCCCGGATTTCCTTTTAGTACCACACTAGAACCCAACGAAGAAAGAATCGTGATCGAGTTCCTTAACAAGATCGATCTGCTGTTGTTCTTTGAGACACCATTCAATTTGTCTATCATAGAACTAGCGAAACAGCATAATGTTAAGACTGTATTAATGCCGATGTATGAGTGCACCAAATATCCAATAAACGTGGATGCATACGTCGCCCCGTCTGCGCTAGATCTTAGATACTATAAGAAGTTATATCCGTCAGCAGACGTCCAGCACCTGAGAATTCCGGTGCCCAAGGAGATAGTATGGAAACTTAGATCACGCGCGCGCATATTTGTGCACAACGCCGGCAACGGTGGTACATATGGGCGCAACGGAACAAGGGAATTGCTGGAAGCTATAAAATACGTTGACTCTCCGATTAAATTATTGATAAGATCTCAAAAATTTGATTATGAAACAAATGATCCACGCATTCGTATTGTAAAAGAACAAGTTAAGTTTGAAGACCTCTGGAAATTGGGCGATGTATTCATCTTCCCAGAAAAATTCAATGGATTATCCTTACCATTACAGGAAGCATGCGCTAGCGGAATGTTAGTGATGTGCGGAGACCGATTCCCAATGAACAAATGGTTACCACCAGAGCCCCTCATTAAAATCGCTTCGGAACAACGAGCGAGCATTGTTAATGTTCCCTTTAGAAGTGCTGTGTATGATCCAAGAGATATCGCCTCCAAGATAGATGAGTGGTATGACCGCGATATAGAAGAATATTCTTTAGCTGGAAAAAAGTGGGCAGAAGAGAATTCATGGGAAATTCTTAAACCAAAATATAAAGAGATTTTTGAAAGAGTGGCAAAGTAATGGGACACGTTGATAACAATAGCAGAATAGAGTTGAAGAGAATCATCGACCTAATTGCTGAACACAACTTAGAAGTAAATACTTTTATGGAAATTGGTTCTAAAGACGGCAACGACGCTGCTTATATTTCCAATATCTTGTCTATAGATCCTAAAAATATCTATATTCTTGAGGCACATGCCGCTTTTTATAAGATGATAAAGAGGAACTATCCGGATGACCAAGTGTTTAATTTAGCCGGCTGGAACGAGACAACTCAAATAGAATTTCACGCCGCCCGAGACCGCGACGATGGACGCTCATCAGTGCTACCACGCGATATTTACAAGGATTCGAATTTCATAAAAACCATGGTTGATGCAACTCGCATAGACCACTTTTTAGACCAAAGGAATAGAACCGAAATTGATGTTGTTAAAATCGATGCTGAGGGGGCCACGTATGAAGTTCTTTCTGGGTTTGGCAACATACTGGGGAAAGTTAAACTATTCCAATTAGAAACAGAACCATATCCAATCTGGTCCGGACAAAAAACAAAAAAAGAAGTATTTGAATTTATGGATGAGGCTGCCTTTCACTTGGTGTGGGAGACAGACATAGCAAAAACCCAAAACGATTCGATATGGATTAATAAACACTAGAAAATAAATTATAATAAGTCCTCAAAATAACGAGGAAGGAATGATATACTACAGAAAAGATCTATTCGAGCCTTCTCGACCATGGAGACATTTTGATAATAACTCTATAGAATTATAATGCAAACAAAGGAGAAATACTGTGAGAGAAATTAAAAATACAAAAGTTTGCGTTATTGGCGGCGCCGGATTTCTAGGTTCCCATCTGGTGGATCATCTGATCCAAGATCGGAACTGTGAAGTATTAGTCTTGGACAACCTAATAACAGGACTAAAAAAGCATCTAAACCCATCATGTACGTTTAAATGGGTTGACATTAGAGATGACGAAAACGAATTGGCAAAAATCTTTGTCGATAACAATATTGAGTATGTTTTCAATTATGCGGCCGAGCCCTACATCCCAGAATGCTTCGAACGCCCAATGCATTTTTTTGATATTAACGCGACTTCTGTGTTGCGCGTCCTAAATGCATGCCAGAAAGCCGGAACTAAGGGACTGCTCCAGGTTTCATCAGCAGAGATTTACGGAGATATGAAGGGTAAGATATCAGAGTCCGACCCTATCTCTCCTCATTCAACATACGGAGTTTCTAAAGCTGCTGCAGACGGACTCGTTCAGGTGCGCTGGAAAGAAGCTGCCGTACCCGCTATTGCAATGCGCCAGTTCAATTGTGTCGGCGAGAGAGAAACACATGAGTATGTTATACCAGAGATTATTGCACAATTGCATAAGTCAAATGTTGTGAATCTCGGCAACAACTCTTTTAGAGATTTCCAATACGCCGCCGACGCGGTCAAGATGGCCGTTGAGTTGTTAGAAAAGGGAGA
>Ga0114999_10002132_pt1 | contig 26534 bp, 29 predicted proteins | sample ArcticOcean_MG_C_3_FD_89820 | JGI IMG/M metagenome (GOLD analysis project Ga0114999, IMG submission 89820) | Marine microbial communities from western Arctic Ocean - ArcticOcean_MG_CB8_126 | ecosystem: Environmental > Aquatic > Marine > Oceanic | place: Arctic Ocean: Canada Basin | collected...
AATGGGGTTGACCCAACCGACGAATTGCACCTCGATACCGGTAGCATCGAGGTGCCCACACGGGTGGCGTTGTCCGGTCGGGAATTCATATTGAACAAGCATGCGGGCGACTGGGTTGTCTATCCGGCGCAGTGTCCGCATCAGCTCGGTCCACTGGATACGAATCCCTTGCGCGACGGACAGGTCACATGCCCGTGGCACGGATTTTCATTCGACGTCGTGACGGGCGAAAGAACCGATGGCGGCGCCTATGGCGGCCCTTGTCGGTTTGGCCAAGTGCCGACCTTGTTGGTTGAAGAGCACTCGATAGTGCTGCGGTGGTAAGCTAACGTTTGGTATGTGAAATAGGAGTTGTCGTGCGTGCAATCAGTATTTGTTTGATCGGCATTTTGGCTGGCCAGTACAGCTGGGCGGACATTGCGCGTACAGCGGGTGGCACGCCAGATCTCACGGGCACCTACAATATGGCGACGCTCACGCCCATCGAGCGTCCCACAGCACTTGGAAACAACCTCTATCTGTCGTCCGAAGAGGCGGAGAAATTGTCCGCGCAAGCCGTCGCACTGCAGGCTCGACTGAACGAAAGTAGCGATCCCGAACGTGGGGCGCCGGCCGAAGGGGCAAATGTCGGCGGTTACAATTTTTTCTGGATAGATCGCGGGAGCTCGGCGGTTAGCGTCGATGGCAAATTTCGTACTTCGATTCTCACCCAACCCGAAAATGGGCGGATCCCGGCGATGACTGAGGCGGGGAAGCAGCGTTTGGATGGGTTTGTCCGCGACTACCGCATCATTTGGCGCAGTCCTGATCCGACGGTTGGCAAAAATACCGGCACCGCGTGGTGGTTGAGTGAACGACCAGGGCCGGGTCCATACGATGATCTTGAACAAAGACCAATTGCAGAGCGATGTATTCTGGGCTCGCGCTCGACAGCGGGACCACCCATGCTGCCGAACTTCTACAACAACTACAAACGCATCATTCAGACCGAAGACCACGTCATGATTCTCATCGAGATGGTTCACGATGCCCGGGTTATTCGTATGAACGCAACCCACCGTCCGGACCATGTACGCACGTGGCTAGGCGACTCGATTGGGCATTGGGACGGCGACACCTTGGTCGTGGATACAACGAATTTCAAATCCACTCCGCCGCTGTCGGGCGCCGATGAAAATCTGCACGTGGTGGAGCGTTTTACGGCTGTGGATGAGCAGACGATGCTTTATAGCTTCACGATCGATGACCCGACGATATGGACCGCCCAATGGGGTGGAGAGTACGAATGGCCGCGTAGTGACGACAAGGTCTACGAATTTGCGTGCCACGAAGGCAACTATGCGTTGGGTAATGTCATGCGCGGTGCGCGCTTGTTAGAGCGCGAAGCCGGCGCAGGCGCCGCGGGCGAGGAGTAACCCGAACCGTTATGCCGCGACCGCTTGTTCTGGTCGGCCGGATGTTTTTTGGATGCGGCAAAGAACACAAAAGGTACCAACGCGAATACCAGCGCTAAACCAAGCAAGATCTCAGTGGTCGAAACGATCGATCCGATAGCGCCTAACAACAATGCGCCCCCGGCGAATGCCAGATTTGACGACGGCATGTATATGGCAAATTGCGATGCTGCCACTTGCTTGGAGCAAATTCGCATGAACGTAGAAATGATCGCGATAGCGAAGACCTGGCCGGCGCTAACAAAGATCACAATGAATCCGCCCCACAGCGTGTCACCCCACAGTTGTGGTAACGCCGCGCACGCAAGTACCAAACCGGCCTTCGTGAATGATGCGAACGCGATAACTTAGGCTGCACCGAATCTATCGACTATCGGGTCGAATGCGATACCGACAACCGCAGCGATTACGTTGCTTATTGGATAGCAATCGTTGTACACGGTGTCCGCCCAGCCGAGGTCTTGCACAGTGAACGTCGGCAGATAGGCAAACAGTAGGCCGTTGGCCAAGCGGGATGTTGCTTCAGTTGCTATCAATAAGAGGCTCAACGGAACCAACAAAACGGCCATCAGCCGCCCGACCATCGGTGCGATCCGATCGATTTGCAGCGCGGCGATCTCGGCCGTTACGACGCCCTGCGACCAGGGGAACCGTTTTTCGCTTTGGCGTTCTTTGAACAGTAGCGGCATGAGAAAGATGACGAGTGTGATCGCTGCGCCGATCAGCGCGGTTTCAGTCATGCCAAAATGGTTTAAGAGATAGCTACCGCCAGACGCGCCACCGGCGATGCCCATGAGTTGGCCGCCGAACATAAATGCGTTCGCTCGCCCACGTTCATTGTTCTCCAATACGCCGATTGCCATGCCATCGACTGCGACGTCCTGCGACGCACAGAAAAAGTTGATGAGGAAACCGAGCATTGCGACGGCATAAATTGATGTAACCAGCGGATATACGTTAGCCAAAAGGATGAAGCTCGCCACGATGCCAAGTTGCGCGATTAGTATCCAAGGGCGGCGATGGCCCATCGCTAGAAACGAGAACCGGCCCATGATCGGACCGGCAAAAAATTTGAAACTCCACGGTAAGCCCGCGATACCGATGAATGTGGCAACTTCCGCGGTGGAATAATCTTGCGTGGCGAGCCAACTCGGGATGGAAACCGAAAACAAGCCAAACCGGAGCCCCTGCGCGACATACAGGATGCACAAAGTGGCGATACGCCAAAAGGCGTGGTCGCTTAACGCGGGGGGCTCATTAATTACCTGTGAATGTGGGAGCGGTCTTATCGAGATAGGCGCGGATTGCTTCTTTGCGGTCCTCGCTTGTGGCGCTGAACATGTTTTGGTCGATATCCATGTGCATGATTGCGTGATTTAGCGCGTTGGCAATCTGGTTCGTCGATTGCTTGATCATTTGCGCTGCGAGCGGAGGTTTTGCCGCGTAGTGCTCAGCCATGGCGTAAGTGCGCTCGAGCAATTGCTCACGCGCAACGAGTTCTTCTAGGACGCCCCAATCTAGGAGCGTTTGCGCTTGAATGCGCTCTCCGCCGACCACCAGGCGTTTGGCACGGGCGGGCCCAACAAGATTCACGATCAACGGCAGGCTCTTCCACATGAGATTGACGCCGATGTCGATTTCCGGGTATTGCATGAAGCAATCGTCCGCGCCAACGCGGAAATCGCACGCGGTCGCCACACATGCGCCACCGCCCATTGCTGCACCATTCCAAGCCGCGATGGTGATTTGATCCATGTTTAATATCGCTTCGATCGCACGTTCGCCCATGCGCATGCGTCGACGTCGATGCACGAGCGGGACTTGGTATGCGGTGCCTGGGTCGGTCAGATCGGCGCCCGATGAGAAATGCTTGCCGCAGCCTGTGAATATGACCACGCGAGTGTTTGGGTCCTCACGAAAAGCGAGGACAACGTCTTCGATTTCACTCAAGTGTGGGTGATTTAGCGCGTTGGCTTTGGCAGGGCGATTGAAAGTGACTTTCGCGATGTGCCCATCGCATTGGACTTCTAGGTGTTCATAGCTCATCCGCCGATACTAAACGAGCCAGAATGAAAAAGCAGGCAGGCTGGGATCGTTGTGTAGATCGCAAACCTACCTGCTTTGGTAGATAGGAGGGATATCCGTGGGAAGGGGAGGGGGGAGACACGGATATCCCTCAAGGAACTGTAGTTGTTATCTTTTACCGATTCTTTTTTGCTACCATTTTTTGATTCCTTGCGTTCTTTTTATTCGAATGCCCCTCGAATGCTTGCCATGTTACTTTGCGTAACACTTATTGCAACCAATGGTAACGCAACACTATGTTGCATATATGCAACACCAATTGTATAAGGAGATCATAAAGATCCTATAAGAAAGCCTACGAAGGCTGCCTGGATGGCTAACGTCGCATCCCTTGGTGGCTTTCAAACCTTTCATTTGCCTACGGGAAATGGCGCGCGCGGAGATTTGCAGATGGATTGGGACGACTTCAAGTACTTTACCGCAGTGGCCAATACCGGTTCGGTGCGCGCCGCGGCGCAACAGCTCTCGGTGCACGCGTCCACGGTTACCCGCCGCATCGACCAGTTTGAACAACGCCTGGGCGTGCACTTGTTCAACCGCTCACCGCGTGGCTTGACGATTACCCCAGAGGGCGCTGAAGTAATTCAGCGCGTCGACAAGGTCGCCGACGAGCTCGGTGATATCGAAACCCAACTACGGGGTCGCGACGAGCGGCTCGTAGGCCATGTGCGCCTGACACTGCCGGATGTCCTCGCACAGAGCGTACTGCTTGCCGAGCTTGGGCGTTTTAATGATGACTACCCGGGTATTGAGATTGAACTCTTGGTGGATGAACAAGGATTAGACATGGTTCGGCGTGAGGCGGACATCGCGATCAGCCCGACGAATAATCCGCCAGATAGCCTAATTGGTCGGCCGATGACGCGCTTTGCGGTCGCGGCATACGGCAGCAACCGCTATATTGCTGAGCACGAACTAGACGTGGATGCGAGCTCGGCGAAGTGGATCGAGGCGGGCACGCCGGGCCCGGTAGCGGATTTTGCCAGGGGCTTACGTGAAGACCGGTACCCGGGCAGCAAGGTTTACCTGCGGTGTGATAGCGCGATGATGCAACATGCGGCTGTCCGGGCCGAGTTGGGGCTTGCGATTCTGCCGTGTGTGCTTGGCGACCAGGACAGCGACTTAACGCGGCTGCGCCAAATCGAACCAACGCCCGGACCGATGATTTGGTTGTTGACGCATCCTGACTTGCGTTCCGCACAACGCGTGCATGTGCTCATCGAATTCATACGCGGTGTCTTTAGTGATAACAATGATCTCTTAATGGGAGTGGCCAAGGTTTGATTTCTGATGCTCCGGCGCCAATGTCGCACACCTATTTTTCCCAGCGTCTGCGCCTACATTACGTGGATTGGGGCAACGAGGACGCGCCGACGATGGTGTTGGTGCACGGAATTCACGATCACTGCCGCACGTTTGACGATTTGGCAAGTGAGTTCGCGGCTAGTTTTCATGTGATTGCGCCTGACCTGCGTGGGCATGGCGATTCTGAGTGGGTGAATGGGTCGAACTACCACTACATCGATTACATCTACGACCTGCATCAACTCGTACACCAATCCGGGTTGGCGCCCATTACACTCGTTGCGCACAGTATGGGTGGTGCGATCGCCGCAATGTTCGCGGGTGTCTACCCTGAGCTCGTCGAACGGCTTGTGATCATCGAAGGCATTGGTTTGTGGTCGAGCCTGACCGAGCCCGTGCCAACGAATACTAAGATTCGCAACTGGGTGAGTCAGACTCGCGGGCTCGCTGCGCGCCAGCCTAAACGGTATGAGACTTTGGAAGCGGCCTACCAGCGCATGCAACAAGCCAATCCACAGCTTGCGCGCGACCAAGCGATGCATTTGACAGCCCACGGGGCGAATCAAAACGAAGATGGCAGCTATAGCTGGAAGTACGACAAATACACCTATAACTTCACCGTATTCGGATACAACAGCGAAGAAATGATTGAGCTATGGCGGCACATCGCGTGCCCAGTCCTCATAATCAATGCCTCGCACGGCCTGGCGCATCGAATCGGTCAGGATGACACGTTACGATATTTCGCTGACGTCCAATTGCGCATCGTTGCCGACGCAGGCCACTGGACGTATCACGACAAGCTGGCCGAAGTAGCGGCCAATATGCGGCAGTTTTTGACCTAAGTCTTGCCTGGGTTTGTATTCCGGCACGCACACTACTACGCTACTGCTTCTAGGGGGAATCGCTTCGTTAATGGCCAGCGAACCGGCAAGGCGACGAACAGAATTCAATAGTGACCCGAAAGGGCTTACCGTCTCGCGTCCCCGTCTATCCTGGTGGGTCAACGACAGCCGTCCCGCCGAAATACAGACCGCCTATCACATCGTGGCTGCTTCATACGAAGACGGTCTACGAAGCAATCCGGATTTATGGGATAGAGGTGTAGTCGACGGTGACGCTAATGCGCACGTGGTTTATGCGGGTAGAGATCTGCCGGCCGGCGCTCGAGTGCGGTGGAAAGTACGCACCTTTGACAGCGACGGCCTTAGTTCGCCGTGGAGCGCTACAGCTTACTTTGAGATGAGCCCGGTAATGGGTACCGCATGGAAAGCTCGGTGGATTTCGACTCCGCTATACGGCAGCCGCTCCCGCGGAGTCCAAGTACCGATTCTGCGCCGTGAATTTATTGTCGATGAGCGACCTGCCTCGGCCCGTTTGGTCGTTGCGTGTCTTGGCGACTATCGAGTATGGGCCAACGGCACGCGACTCAGTGGAGGCCCGAGTTCACCCGTGTGGGGCGATTACACCCGTGAAGCCTACTATCAGACCTACGATGTAACCGGCATCGTCGAAGCTGGGCCCAACTCGTTAGCCATTTTGTTGGCCGATGGCATTTACAGCGGTTTATTGCCCGAATCCGGTCGCGGGGTGTATAGCCATCGACCAATGTTGATGGCCCAGTTGCACGTGCAGGACGAACAAGGTGTGGAATCTCTCATCGTCACGGATCATCAGTGGCATTGGCACACTAGCTGGCTACTTGGATCGGAACTCAATGGTGGCGAGGATGTCGACGGCCGCCAACAGATCGCCGCTTGGAGCGAGCCTGGCTCGACGAATTGTTTTGGTCCACGGTTGACGTGGTTGAAGATGTGCAAGTCGATCCGATTGCTCAGATGTTTCCAGTGGATCGAGTGAAACAGGTTTTGCGTCCGCAAAATCAGCCAGTCCATGCGCACATTGATGGCCGCTGCATTCTGCAGTACGACTTCGGCGAGCAGATCGTGGGTCGTTGCCGGGTTGATTTGCGTAGCCTGCACAGTGAAGGAATCGAGCTCGACTACAGTCTTGATGACACGTTTACCTCGGTCACCAAGGACACGTACACAAGTCGAGGCGGCTCGACTATTGCACCAGCCACTGGCCGTACGGACGAGCGCTTCGAGACTGAATTTGCGTTGCATAGCTTTCGCTTCCTGCGCATTTCATACGCCCGAGCGAGCACTGAGATTGGCGACGTCTACGCGTTGCGTATCGCTTTAAGCGATGCTGCAAACCTTGAGTTTCGGTGTGAGCATCGATCCGTCAACCAACTGTTCGAGGTCGTTCAGAACAGCCTGAGGGGTGTTGCGCAATCTGTACCCTGGCGCAACGTCAGCCCGGCCAATCGTAAACCGGATGCAAACTATCTAGGGACCTGGCTAAACCCGTTTGTCCAACTTGGCGACTATTCAATCACAAAGAAATGGCTACACGACATAGTAAATGTGTTGGTATCTGCTGAGCCGTATTCTTCTTAGGCACCACCAATTCCGGGGGCCGCCCATCGGGTTGATCTGATTTCGACGTTCGCGACGCTCGCACATGGCGGTTGGGCCCTCTACAGATATTTCGATGACAAAGATCTGCTGCGTCAAAGTTATCCGGTATTGCGGGCAATCGCGTTTGGCTGTCGAGAGCCGCTTGTACGCCACGATTTCGATCCGCAACTCTACGGTGAGGGACTCAGTGGCAGTGTGCTAGCGACAGCGGCCTTGTTCGGCGCCCTCAAAATCGTGGGACGCATCGCCGGCGTGTTGAGCAATATTGCAGATTACGAAGTCATTGAAGCGCGCGCTAGTGATGTAAAAAAAGCATTCCGAGAGCGTTTTTTGACCCACAGCGGGCATCTCGTTGCCGACACTCAATCAGCCTACGTGGCCGCTTTGCATTTCGCCTTGTTAGAAACCCAGGAGCAAGCGTTCGCCGAGGATCGACTGATAGGACTGGTGCAGGACGCCCAATATCACACCGATGTTGAGCCGGCTATCGTGCATGCTCTTTTGCCAACGTTGACTAACGCTGGCCGCCTGGATCTCGCTTACATGGTTTTGCTGCAAACGTCACAACCGAGTTGGTTGCACAATGTTGAGGCAGGTTTTCGGTTGGTTGCCAGGCGACCTGAACAGTTCGACATTGCCCAGGCCGGATTGATGCAGTGGATTGTCGAGTCTATGGTCGGGCTGAGTCTTGATGACGACTATTCACAACAAGGTAACGGATTCCGCAAGGTCCGCATCCGACCTCGCCCGCCGCTGGGCAAGCTCTTTCTGGCGGGCGCTCCGATTCAGTTCGTCGACGTGGCGCTAAACACCCTCAATGGGCGCTATGTCGTACGCTGGCGTATCGAGGAGGATAGGTTTGAGTTGAGCATCGTAGTACCGCCAAATTGCCGGGCTCGAGTGCATTTGCCAGACGACACGGAGCAAGAAGTGGCTAGTGGTAGCCATGACTTCGTAGTAGCGTTTCGCGCAGGCGGCGATGGGATTCCAATTCTAATGGATAGGGCGAGTGCTGATGAACGGCGTGCATGACCTTGGCGGTCGCCATGGCTTTGGGGCCATTGACTACGATACAAGTGAAGAGGTTTTCCATGATCGATGGGAAGCAGTAGTTTTTGCGATCACCAACCGTGCGCTTGCGAGCGGTGTGGCCAAAAATGTCGATCACTTTCGTCATTCGGTCGAGCGCATCGATCCAGTTAGTTACCTTTCGGATACCTATTACGGGCGTTGGCTCGGTGGGGTTGAGACCCTACTGGTGGAGGCCGGCGTCCTGCGCAGCGAGGACATAACGCAGCGAGCCGTCGAACGGGGAGCAGATCGAGAAGCGCGTGTGGCGGCGCGACCTTCTGGACACACATGGCAAGACGACACTCCACGATCACAGAGTGCAGCTCGGCGTGGGGTTGTAACAGCTAAGTTTTCGGTTGGCGATATGGTCACGACTCGCAATCTGAACCCAAGCGGGCACACACGTCTGCCGAGTTACGCGCGCGGGGCCTGCGGGTGCGTGGTAGCCGAACACGGTGCTTGGGTTTTACCTGATGCAAATGCCCACGGACGAGGGGAGCAGCCTGAGACGCTCTATACGATAGCGTTCGAAGGGTCTGAACTGTGGGGCGATACTACCGAGCCTTGCGTAAGCGTGCGCCTAGACCTTTTCGAAAGTTATTTGGAATCACGTTACTTGGAGGCAAAATGACGGATTTTCAACCAGCGATTCGCGCTGAAGCGTTAGAGAGCTTATTGATCGAAAAAGGGCTGCTGGATCCTGCCGCGGTTGATCGCGTGATTGAGCAATTCAACGACAGAACCGGACCGATGAATGGCGCGCGCGTTGTGGCACGAGCTTGGACCGACGCAGATTTCAAAGAGCGCCTTCTACATGAAGGGAGTTTGGCGGTTGAGGAGTATGCGTTCGAGGGTGGCCAGATCGACAAGTTGGTCGTCGTTGCCAACACCGGCCTCGTGCATAACCTGGTGGTGTGCACGTTGTGCTCTTGCTATCCGTGGGCGTTGTTGGGATTGCCACCGAAGTGGTACAAGGACCCTTCTTACCGCGCTCGCTCGGTGCGAGAACCCAGAGCGGTTCTGCAGGAATTTGGCGTGGCATTAGCTGCCTCGACCGACGTGCGGGTTTGGGATTCATCGGCCGAGATACGCTATATGGTGCTACCTCAACAGCCGCCGGAATGGGTTGGTCTGGAACAAGCAGACCTAGCTCATCGAATAACGCGCGACAGCATGATCGGTGTGGGGCTTTTGAGCGCATGAGTCGGCAAGAAACCTCGGTCGCGCTTCCTGGGCAATTACAACCTCCGATGATGAATGGCGAGGTCGTTTTCGAAGCGCCTTGGCAGGGTCGTGTTTTTGGGATGGCGGTCGCGTTGCACGAAGCGGGCTGCTTCGAATGGGAGGAATTTCAGGCGTCGCTGATTGCCGCCGTTGGCGCGTGGGATGCAGCAAGCAGCGAGCCCTATGCGTATTACGTGCATTTCGAACGAGCCCTGCAAGAACTGCTGCAAGCCAAAGGCATGGTCGGCGATGGAGAGTTAAACCGACGCAGCGGCGAATTTTCGGAACGTAGCCACGGGCACGATCATCCTGTTAGGTCCTGAGATACTCCAAGACTTCCTCGCGCGAGCCGCGAAACGCCACGCGCTCTTGTTTGTTTTTAAGCTGATAGTCGTACATCGGGTCGTAATACTCGACCAGTAGAGATTTGATCCAGGCTGAATGGCTAGCGCTGCCCGCAAATGCGGCGCGCAGTTGGCGGGCGAGATCATGATGTCTGACACCGCCTAAGCGGCGTGAAATCTTGCCAAGTGCCTCACAGAGTCGGTTTTCGAGGTGCTGACTGGCAACACCATCGTCCATGGGTTCGGTAACGTATTCACGTTCGATATGGGCGATGCGTTGTTCGAGGCCAGCATCGATCAGAGCGATCGGCGCGGTTTGCATTCGAGCGTGTAAATTGAGGGGTAGGGCTAGGCGGCCTATCGTTCTGCTCTCGTCTTCTAGAACGAGCGCTGGGTTTGTTTGCACGGCGTAGCGGCAAGCGAGAGCAATCTCAAATGTTATGGGCGTTGGTTGAGGCGTTGCATGGGCGCCGAACGCGGAGCCACGGTGGTTGGCTAGGCCTTCCAAATCGATGCTGTTGTCGAGCGCTCTGATCACGACGGTCTTCTGCGTGCCTGTGCGTCCGCCAACAATCGCCCAGGGTCTCGGATCTACTTCTGCCGCATCGAGAATGAGGAGGGTCAACGTGCGCAGGGCCTTGAAACCGCCATCGACTCGATCGACGTCGCAGCCGATCTCATGCAACCAATGTTGTGCGGTCCTCGAGCGCTGGCCACCACGCCAACACATGATACGGGCTTGTGGGTGGCGGGTGAGATAGTCCTTCCATGCATCGATTCGTTGCTGGCGGATGTCACCAGACACCAAGTGCTCGCCCAATTTGGTCGCGGCGGCGTTGCCGCTTTGTTTGTAGATTAGCCCGACCTGGGACCGCTCAGCATCGCTCAAGATTGGCAGATTTGTACTGAGAGGCATTTGGCCGTTCGCGTATTCGACCGGTGCGCGTACATCCAGCAATTCCAACTGCTGCTGGATGATGTCGAGCTGGGCGCCGTAGGTATTAAGGTGCTCTTTCGGTAATCGTCGTACCGGTTCGGAATAGTTCAAGATGTTCCTTGAGGATATCCAAGACATCCTCACGCTGTTGGTTGTCGGCGGCGGTAATCGCTTGTGCCTGCAAACTCAAGGCTTCAGTAAAGTCGCCACTCGCTGCATGCGTGGCGGCCCAAGTATCTAAATATTCTGGCCTGCCGCGCGCGCGGTCGTCGGATTCCATCAATGAATCCATAATGCGGCGCGCATATTTGGCCCGCTTGAGGCCATGGATATCCGAAACGGTCAACGTCCAAGCTACCTCGTTGACGATGTCCCCATTGCTACTGGCAGACGTTACCGCCTTTTTGTACCAACGCACTGCGCGGCTGATTGACTGCTTCGTACCAATACCACGCGCGTGTAGATTGCCCAGCACGACCATTGCTTCTTCACGACCTGTTCGAGAATTCTTTGCGATACCTGTCAGTAATTCGACGACTTCGCCGGGCGCAACCGAAGAGTTTGCAATGGAGACAAGGAACCTCCCGTAGCCGATGATGGCCTGTGGGTCGTTCAATGCGGCGGCTTGTTGAAAGTACTCGTTGGCTTTATTCAGATCCGCATCGACGATCTCGCCGACCGTATGCAGGTGGGCTAGATAAATGAGGGAGTCAGGGTGCTGCAAGTCGGCGCCTTGCTTGAGCAGGGCCAAGGCAGCGTCATTGTTGTCCTCTCCAAAGGCGCTTTGTAGGTATAGAAGCGCCAATGTGTACATCGACTCGGTCGACCCTAGCGCGACCGCGTGTAGGTGGTTTTCTTGGCTAAGCTCGCGTTTCTCGCGACGCTCGTCCTCGTCGGTTGCCTGCTCGGCCTGGGTCCAGTAAATCCTCGCGAGAAGTGTATTGGCTAGCATATTGCCCGATCGCGAAGCGACGCGTAACCAGCCGATGGCGGCATCATAGTTGCGACTGTTGACGAGGAACGCCCCAATGGCGGTTTGCGCCGCCGTGTCCATCTTGGTCGCGAATTCGCGCACCAAAGGCCATGGGGTTTGTTCGCCAGTTGCGTCATCCGGCGTTGTGTGATCCAACAAATCGGACAGGTCTAAAAACCGATGGTCAACCGATTTATCGTTGTGACGCGCAATAACCAGCGCGCCAAAGGGGACTTCGGCCGTCGACTGATAAATCGATCCTACCGGGAAGGCATCTTGGGTGCGCGCATAGGTGTGACCGTCGTAGATGGTCATGACGGCGAACGGTGCATCGCGGCTTCCATCGCGTTCATCCATCATAGTGGCCTGCAGTTTACTCAGCCACGCGGCATGCGGTGCTTTGGCCTCGGGCGATTCGACGTGATCGTAAAAGATCCCCATCACGTAGTGACCGGTCTGACTGCCGTAGTAGATGTCGAGGATGGCTGAACCAATCGACCCTAGCTTCAACGGCTCGTCCTCTGACAGTTGCAGCGCCTGCTGTTCCAGTTCCATCAGTCGATGCAGTCGGTTGATTAACTCAGGATGGGTCAGGAAGTCTTCGGCCGCGCTCGCCAACGCTTCGTCCGGCACGCTCGGCTCGGAACTCGTTGGCTCCACCGGACTGGCTTGGCAGCCGATACAAAAAACGGCCACCGCAATTATTAAGAATCCACGCATGGGAGGGTTATAGCATCCAAACTGTGTTGAGGGAACATTGGACCACATTAAGCGCGAAGCGTTTCTCTCATGTCGACCCAAAGTGGATTCAAATTTGGCTGACACTCGTTAAACTAAGCTTCACGGAGCCGGCTGTCGGTCACAAACCACCGGCGACTGGGTCAATTACGTAGGAGCGGACAGATGGGATTTGGTGCCAAGTTGGAACTTCCTAATGCAGAGCAAGCGTTGCCTGGAAGGGCGGAGCCTGTGCCAGTACTGCCGGCACATTTTGTTAACGGTCGCGAATTAGAGCCGCCTTTTCCGCAAACGTTGCGGTGCGTGCAATTCGGTATGGGTTGCTTTTGGGGGGCGGAACGCAAGTTTTGGCAGTTGCCTGGGGTATATACAACAGCCGTCGGTTATGCAGGCGGGCTCACGCCAAACCCGAGCTACGAGGAAGTGTGCAGCGGTGGCACTGGCCATGCTGAGGTTGTGTTGGCTGTGTTCGACCCGAAGATTGTTAGTTTTGCACAGATGTTGCAGACGTTTTGGGAGGGGCACGATCCGACTCAAGGGATGCGCCAAGGAAACGATCTTGGTACCCAATATCGCTCGACCCTCTACACTTATGACGAGGGCGCGCTCGAGCAAGCATTATCGAGTCGAGATCAATATGGCAGTGCGTTAGCCGCTGCCGGGTATGGCGAGATAATGACCGAAATCACGCAGGCGCCGCATTTCTATTACGCCGAGCATTACCACCAGCAGTACCTAGCTAAAGTGCCGAACGGTTACTGTGGCCTTGGCGGTACCGGTGTGGGCTGCGACATAGAGCCGCTCGTCAAGATGGGCTGAGAAGCGGTGGCACCTCGCGCCTTGATGATTAAGGGCGCAGTGGGAAAAAGACCGTCCACAGGTCCACGAATGTTGCAGATTTCTACCTACACCTGCGCTGTCGGTATACACTCCCAAAGCTTTTAGCGAAAAGCGAGGTCATGCAAGCGCCATCGATACGATCGCAGGTCAAGCGCAATGCAGGACGTGCAGAGTACGATCCACACGTTCTACGTAACATTCTCGACAGTGAGCAGATCCGTCATGTTGCTTACGCAGACGACAGCGAGCCGCGACTCATCGCCAAGCTGTATATGTGCGACGGTGACTACCTGTATCTACATGGCGATCGCCAAAGTATGGCAGTCGCCAAAGTGCGTTGCTTAAACATCTCACAAAAGGTGTTGAGGCATGTGTGTCGGTCATGGGAATAGATGGCGTTGTGGTGGCTCGCAGCGGTTTCCATGGTTCCATGAACTATCGCTCGGTGACCGTCTTCGGTCGGGGTGAGCCAGTCACAGGGTCTGTGCACCGCAGCGCTCTCGACAAGTTTGTCGACGCATCGATCCCGGGTCACGGCGCGGCGGTGCGGGCACCAACTGAAGAGGAACTCAATGCGACTGCGGTCGTGCGGATCAAACTTGATGAAATGTCGGCGAAAATACGTGGCGGCGACCCGATCGACGCGGATAGCGATGAGCAACTCGATATCTGGGCCAGCCAAATTCCGCTGCGCAAAACAGCCCTGTCGCCAATCTCGGCTACCGATCTAAAACCTGGGATTCAGGTCCCACAATGCACCAAACAATTTGTAGTGCAAGTTTAGGAGTTCCTTGTGGGTTATCCGTTAGAAGCAATACGCGTCCTCGATCTGTCTCGTGTTTTGGCAGGGCCATTCGCTGGCCGGATGTTGTCCGACCTTGGTGCGGATGTAGTCAAGCTCGAGCCTCCGGAAGGAGACATAACCCGACTTTGGGGACGCAAGGTGCGTGGAGTCTCGGGCTATTTCAATCAACAAAACGCTGGCAAACGCGGCATTTCTGTTGATTTGGCGCATGCGCGTGGTACCGAGTTGGTAAAAATGTTAGTGCACAAGGCTGACGTTTTGATCGAGAATTTTCGACCCGACGTGATGGGTCGTTTGGGGCTCGGCTACGAAACTCTACGAGACGTGAATCCGCGTTTGATCATGTTGTCGATTTCCGGTTTTGGCGGAAACAATCCGGATAGTCGCCGCGCCGCCTATGCGCCAATCGTGCATGCGGAGTCGGGTTTGGTCGAGCGTCAGGCTCAACTCAGTAATGCTTTCCCTGCTGACCTTGCATGTTCGGTAGCTGACACTAATGCATCGCTACATGGTTTGGTTGCGTTATTGGCTGCTTTATATGCGCGCGAATCTAGCGGGGTTGGCGAGCACATAGACTTGGCAATGATCGATGCGACGATTGCCACGAATGATGGCATGAACTACGCGCTTGACGACCAACCGCGTCCGTTAGCCAACGAAGTCTATGAGACCGCCGCAGGACACCTGATGCTGGCCGGTGACTTTAGATTCATCTGGCGCCAACTCAACACGGTCCTTGGGGTGCAAGACGGGCTGCAGGAAGGTGTGGACCTTGCAACAAAGATCGCGGCACGCCGTGCAGCCAGTCACCGATTCTTTAACGAGACGTGCGGAACTCGAAAAGCCGTCATCGCCGCTTTGGATGAGATGAATGTCGCGTGGGGGGATGTGCGTCGAGCAGCGGACACCCAAGACATTGCCAGTGTTCAAGCTCGTGGGTCGATTACCCAAGTGGATGATCGCGATGGCGGCGTTCGTCCGGTGACACAGTCGCCTTATCGTTTTTCGTCAAGCTCATCCGGGGTGCGCGCGGGGGCCCCTCATCTTGGTGAGCACAATCTTGAAATCCTGCAGGAGTGGGCTGGTTTGAGTGCCGATGAGTGTGCCAGTTGGTCTGATGTTTTGGTTGCACTGAGCGTGGAGGACGGCGTGTGACTAGACGCGGTATCGGTATCGATTTTGGTACTACGAATTCCGCGGCGGCGGTGTATGACGGCGATGAGCTTGCTTTGGTGCAGCTGGAAGGCGATGGATCGATCATGCCTTCGGCGACCTATATAGACAGGGATCTGCAGTCGGTAACCGGCCAATTGGCCATTGACCGCTACATTGGTAATAACACAGGGCGTACCGTAGAACTGATACCGGAAGTGGTGGGTGAGACGAGCAAGTTTGTTGAGCATGGTGATGGCGACGAACTTGCCGCCGTCGAAACCGTGACGCAGAAAATCTATGGCGCTCCGGTGACCGACAGTGGTCTCAATGGGCGCCTGTTTCGCGGCACGAAGCGACTGCTTGGTGACGAACGTGTACGCCGGCTGATGGTGTTCGACCAGCCGTTTCGTCTGGTCGCTTTGATCACACCATTGCTATTGCGAATGGCACAGAGTATCGAGCGCGACTATGGGTCGATTGGCCCAGTTCACCTGGGCCATCCGGTTAACTTCGAAGGGCGCGAAATGCACAAAAACCGCTTGGCATTGAGCCGGCTCGGTGAAGCATACAAGTATGCCGGCGTTGAGCATCAATCATTTTACCCGGAGCCCGTTGCCGCCGCGGTTAGTTTTCTGCATAGCCAGCCAGACATCGATGGCGAGCATCTCCTAACGCTCGATTTTGGGGGGGGTACGTTGGATTTCTGCGTCTTGGCCCGCGAACGCGCGCACCTCAAGCGGAATTCTGGCTCGAGTCTTGACTCCGGTCTTAGCTCTGGTCTTAAGATGGGTTTTAAAGTAGTCGCGACGCACGGTATCGGACTGGGCGGCGACCACATTGATCAACTGCTGTATCGGAAGTTGCTCTTTCCGCTGTTTGGTCAGGGTGAAATGTGGCGCCGGCGTGGATTTGATCGGGAAATCGAGACGCGCTTTCCGTTCGAGGACTTTGCCGATCTACTCTTGAATTGGGCGGTTACCTATACGTTGAACCAGAACAGATTTACCACTCCGGTTATGGAATGCATCGCGCAAGGTGGCAGCGGCAAACGTAAGTTTGAACGCCTACGAGATGTGATCAAACACAACCTGAGCTATCTATTGTATGCATTCATCAAAGACTTCAAGGCAACACTGTCGTCACAAGAGAGTGCTCGGCTCGATATTTCGGAGATCGATATCGATATCACGATGAGCCGAATTGAGTTTGAAGCGCTGATCGAGGAACCGTTGCAACAGGTGGCTCGCGCCCTGGATGCGACGGTTGCGAAAGCCAACCTTCGCGCTGATCAAATTGACATAGTACTAGGCACGGGCGGCTCGAGTTTGATCCCGGCGGTGAAGCGCTTGTTGGAAGATCGATTCCCCAATCGAGTGTTCGAGCACGATCCGTTTACAAGCGTTGCAGCTGGGTTGGCGGTTGCCAGTTTCCACGGCTATAACTTTGCGTAACAAACGATCAGCCTGTTGCAGAACTAGCTGTAGGCGCTAGGCGCCATTTGCCACCTTTGAGCCTGGGAGAATCGTGGTCCCATCCCCGCGATCGGCCGGGATTTCTTCCTTGCAGGAACTTCGTCGTCGAGGTGTTGGTGCACGCTCTCCATCCTCAAAGCCTCGGCGACCAAAACGCTTTTGCCACGGAATGCAGCAACAAACCGTTCCTCAATGGGTTGATCGTTGTGTGCAGCCATGTGTAGATATGAATCGCGCAACGAACTCTACGAAGCGCAACGCCACCGGCGTCCTCGATGGAAACATTGGTCTCTCCGTCTCGCATTCGACGGAAAACAAGCGCAATCGCCGGCCTATATTGGCGCTCGTCCCATCCGAAGAGTCGTGGCGGCTCTTGGCAGGCCTGACAGAAATCTCATCAATCCAGCTATTTTAGGATCTTCGAATCCGTTGGTGGAGTAAGTGACAGGTGACACATTTTTGAGCAAGGCAAAGCCATTTGTGGAAATATCGGTGCGATAATCGCACGTTGCACTCTTCGGACGGAGTCCCCCACTGATGATAAAACACCCATATGTAGAGACCATCGAGACCTACTACCTCGGTTGCAATGCACGAGACTTTGACCTGATGGTGTCGACATTCGTTGACGATGTCGTTCACTACTTTGTCGACCACGCTCCGGTTCGAGGCGCGCAGGGACTTGCCAACTATTGGTGCAAAGTTGCCCCCAAGACGGCCGCGACTTGGGCGGTAGATCATGCAATCGTTGCAGAGCCGGAAGCGGTCATCGAGTGGAGTATGCCTTGGACGCCGCCCGTGACGGGGGCAGCCGAAGTTTTACGCGGGACGGAGTGGTTCGTGTTCACGAATGGCAAGATCGCCGAGATTCGTTCCTATCACTGCAATTTCTTTCTCAATGCGCCGAAAAATAGGGCATTGCACGGCTTCGACTACGCGAGTCGCGGGTATCCAAACTAGTTGCGGCTTACAAGGATCGCGGCGACTCCTAGAGTTCGCGCGGTGGAGTCCAATTTGGATCCAATGCGACAAATAGTGACTTCAATATGCGATACGTGAGACCCCACACAAAGTGACCGCGCTCTAACCGATAACCGTTAAAAACTGTCGGTACCCCGGCCATTGGCCTCGTTTCTGTATCGTGCAGCGCATTGACAGCAAGTTCGTCAAGAGACGCCCACACCACCTCCGCGACTTCATGGTTTGGGGAGAAATCTGGGTCGCCGTCGATTTCGAACACATGGGGTGCGACCAGCATATTGAGCACACGGCCGCGCGGGTTGGCGTGTTGATGATCGAGCGCGCCAAGATATGATCCCCCGGCCAAATCCAAACCGATCTCTTCGTCGGTTTCGCGGACGGCGGCCGATAAAAGATCGGCGTCGTGTGATTCACGATGGCCGCCCGGGAATGCCATGTGGCCTGACCATGGATCGCCTTCTTTTTCCGAACGCTGAATGAACAACACTTGCGGTTGGTTGTGAAAATGACGCATGACGATCGCGACCGCGGCCTGGCGCGTGTCCTGATTTGGCACGACCTCATCCGGGATATACGAAGTTAGGCCGTCACGGATTTGTTTTAGCGTGAACACTCGTGCTCGCGTTGGGTAAAAATGGCATCATACCTGAGTGAAAAATTGATGGTTGGCTTGTGACGGAAAACGATTCAGATGATCGCGAGGATCTATTGGCAAGTAGCGGGAACCACTGTTTTGTTTGTGGGCATGCCAATCCGATAGGTCTCGGCGTCAAATTTCGGCTTGAGAACGAAGTCTGCAAAGCCGAATTCACGCCGCAGGAACAACATGTGGGGTACGACAATGTTACTCACGGTGGCATTGTGTTCAGTCTGCTCGACGATGTAATGGCAAACTGGATCTGGCTGCGCGGGGAGCAGTGTTTTACAGCACGTGCGGAAGTCCGTTATCGTACCGAACTGCCGGTAGGCACACATGTGTTGTTAGAGGGACGTTGCATCAAGCGTAAGGGGCGTTTGGCGCAAATGGAAGGAAAGGTTTTGCGTTCGGATGATGGAGCGGTTGTGGCCGAAGCGTCAGGTGCATTCATGATCGCTGCGGGCAGCTAGGGAACTGAAGGGTTAGGTGCCGATGCATTGCATGCGGCTAATCGAGGGAAATAGGGAGACAAATGGGGTTCGTGACTGTGAAAGTCATGCTCGTGCTAGTCGAGTACCTATATTTTGGTGCAGCAGTAAGCCGTGCGCGTGCACGGCATAACGTGAGTGCGCCGACAACGACTGCCGACATACAAGGAGCGGCTGTTTCTACTAGGCTGCGCTCCGCACTCGCACGTCCATGTGCTCTTCCCCCGGCACGCTGAGGCTCTTTACCCCCGGCACGCTGAGGGCTCTTTTGGCCCAAGGTCAACCAACTTTGTTATAGGTCAATTTTGTCTTGGCCATCCTCCTGGTCATAAGAAGGCCAGAACCAAGAAGCTGTTTTACAACAGCCTCTTCAGCCGCGATCTCTATGCTGGTTTCACCCGACAAGGCGTTCGTGCGCCTCAGCTTGATCAAACCCGCTACCCTGTGCCGCCACGGGCGCGGCAAGTTCGACGACATAGCCGTTTGGATCGCGAAAGTAGATCGAGTGCACGAATCCATGATCACTGATCCTGTGGGTGCCGGATGATTTACCTTTTTCGAACATGCGCGTGAGGCTTTATGCGTCGACTTCGAGGGCAATATGTAAATCGAAATCCTGTTGTTATTTGAACTCGAACGGTTGCTATGGGCTTCGAAAAAAGCCAAGCAAGCGCCGTATTGCATCTAATAGAACGTATGAAGCACGTTTGCCGCACGCCCGGTCGCTGTCGTAGAAAATGGGAAGGCTTCGACAAGAGGCAACTCGAGGAAGTCCTCATAGAATGCCCGAGTTTCTTCGCTATTGCGGCATCGGTAAGCTGCGTGGTGCAAATTTGTAATGCTGATCATGCCGGATAAAACTCCTTTAACCAACGAATCATGGCTTGTGAGGTATGTTGGGGTCTTTCTTGTTGAATCCAATGCCCGCAGTCAAATGTCTCGGTGGTGAGATTTGCAGCCGTCTCGCTCAGGTCCGGTGACTTGGGAACTGAATCGTACTCGCCGTAAATCATGAGCGTTGGTTGGCCTACCCTCTGCTCGTAGTCCCCAATGATCGTCCAGTTGCGTGAGAAATTGCGGTACCAATTCAAACCGCCCGTAAAGCCGGATGTTTTGAAGGCATCGACAAATACGGCCAATTCCTCCTCGCTCATCAATAGGTCGCCTGGCATAGCTTCGGCAGTCGCCATATTAACCAGGGGCATGCCTGGTCCAAGGTTGGGTAGGTTTTCCAGCCATTGATTGGTGCGGTACATGTTGCGTAGGAATTGCTCGGGGTTCGCATCGAATACTGCATCTGCAACGCCGGGTTGGCGGTTGAAATGCACAATGTAGAAGTCTCCCCCCAACCGCTCTTCCCAACCCCCAACCCATTCGGATTTTCCGCGCGCCATGAAAGGCACGCTCAGATTGATGACACCGGCGACCCGATCAGGATGCATGATCGCCAAGTTCCAAACCACGATGGCGCCCCAATCATGGCCGACGAACACAGCGTCGTCGTAGCCGAAATGGTCCAATAAACCCACCAGATCCCCGGTCAAGTGCTCGATGTCGTAGTCTGTGACCGCGTCTGGTTTACTCGAATGTCCGTAGCCTCGCTGATTAGGCGCGATTACGTGATAACCCGCTTGGGCGAGCGGCGCGGTCTGATGGCGCCACGAGAATGCATGTTCCGGCCACCCGTGGCAGAGCACGACCGGCTTGCCGCTGCCGTCGCTGAAAACTTCTAGTTCGATTCCGTTTGTGGCGATTATCTCGGCTTGTTCGAACATAGTTCTCTCATCTCTCGCCGGTTATCTCTTTACAGGTACGCAGGGTGACGTGTGCCGCATTGCTTGTAAACCGCGGCGTCGTTGTCAACAATCGAAGCATTCACGAATAAATTGGAGGCGACGTGAGTCAATTCAAGCGCGACATCGATAAAGACAGCTTGCGAGAGTTCATCAAACAAACCGGCAGTGCCGTAAGCGCGGGATTCAACTGCGCGATTTCTGTACTCGGCGACCGATTGGGGCTGTTTCGGGCAATGGCTGGAGGAGAGCCGGTTACGAGCGAAGGGCTTGCCCGGCAACTTGATTTGCATGAACGTTGGGTGCGTGAATGGCTCTACCACCAAGCCTGCGTCGGCCAAGTGAATTTCGATGAAGACGCTGGCACCTTCCATTTATCTCCTGAAGCCGAGGCCGTGTTGGTCGACTCCGGGCATCCTGCCTATTTGATGGGTGCCTACGACAGTGCGTTGGCCGTAGGTCCGGCCGTGCCGAGGCTAGAAGAAGCGTTTCGTACGGGGCTCGGCATGAGCTATGACGAGCATGGGCCGAGTTGTGCTTGCGGTATCGAGCGCATGGGCGCCTTTGCCAAACAACATCGTCTCGTGCCGGAAATGATTCCGTTGATTCCGGGGCTTCATGCAAAGCTAGAAGCGGGTGCGGCAGTCGCGGACGTAGGGTGTGGTGGCGCTTTGTCGACGATCGCCATGGCACAGGCGTTTCCACAAAGTGAATTTATCGGATACGACACGTCCGAGCATGCGCTAGATCGCGCACGGGGCAACGTGCAGGAGATTGGCCTTGCCAACGTGCGGTTGGCGAACCCGTTCGACGAGCCGTTGCCAAAGACATCAACATTCGATTTGGTGACGACATTCGATGTGATCCACGACACGCCCTACCCGGCGGGCCTGATTGCGGACATTCATAGCGCGCTCAAAGATGATGGACATTGGTTGTGCGAGGACATAAAGGGCTACGATACGTTTCCCGAAAACCTGCGCGAGCATCCGATGGCTGGATTACTGTATGGGTTTTCCGTAACCGTTTGCATGAACTCCGCAATGTCGACTGCAGACGGGGCCGGTCTCGGTACGCTCGGGTTCACAACGGCAGTGGCGAAGCAAATGACAAGCGCGGCTGGGTTTAGCCAGTTCACGCAATTGGAATTGGACAGCCCTTTGAACAACTATTACGCCATGGCCAAGTGAAGTTCGGCGTTTCGTCCTATCGCTTGAATATGCATTCCAAACCAGCCAATCTGGATCGCATACCCACGCAATACAATAAGTGACCTAGCGATGTCCGACGCTCCGCACCGCAGCCCAAAAAAGACTGGTTTCGACACCTTAGCCCTGCATGCCGGACAGATCCCTGACCCGACCACTGGCGCTAGAGCGACACCGATCTATCAATCGGCAGCGTTCGTGTTTCCCGATTCGGACTACGCTGCTGGGCTTTTCAACATCGAGCGGGCCGGCCACGTCTACTCGCGGTTGTCCAATCCCACCAACGCCGTGTTGGAAGAGCGAATGGCAGCCCTGGATCATGGGGTGGGCGCGATAGCGACGGCAAGCGGCCAAGCGGCAATGCATTTAGCAGTGGCTACCTTGTTGGGAGCCGGTGACCATATCGTTGCCTCGCAGTCGTTGTATGGCGGCACCCACAACCTCCTTGAATATACGTTGCCACGGTTTGGCATCGAGACGACCTTCGTGGATCCGCGTGACATGGATGCATTTAAGGCCGCTATTCAGCCAGAGACCAAGCTCATATTTGGCGAGATTCTAGGCAATCCGGGGCTTGAGGTGCTCGATGTACCTCGATTAGCTGACGTCGCTCATGGGGCTGGGTTGCCGCTATTGGTCGACGCCACATTTTCGACCCCTTATCTGTGCAAACCTATCGAACACGGAGCCGATCTAGTCATGCATTCGGCCACCAAATTTCTGAGTGGTCATGGCGTTGTGATTGGCGGGGTAATTGTCGACGGCGGCACATTTGATTGGGAAGCAAGCGGCAAGTTTGCAACGCTGAGTGAACCGTATTCAGGCTTTCACGATCTCGTTTTCGCCGAGGAGTTTGGTCCCCACGCGTTCATCACTCGTGCCCGCAAAGAGGGTATTCGAGATTTCGGCGCGTGTATGGCGCCGATGACTGCGTTCCAGATTCTGCAAGGCTTGGAAACACTGCCTTTGCGTATGGCGAAGCATGTCAGCAACACGCAAGTAGTTGTGGAATACCTGGCTGAGCAAGCGCTCGTCGAGTCGATAAGCTACCCCGGGCTTACATCGCACCCGGATTTCGAATTAGCGCAGTCGCTGTTGCCCAAAGGGGCGGGCGCCGTGTTCAGCTTCGAACTCACCGGTGGTCGCGAGGCTGGAAGAGCTTTCATCGAACATTTGGAGCTTTTTTCGCATCTGGCAAATGTCGGTGATGCGAAATCGTTGGTCATTCATCCGGCAAGTACGACCCATCACCGGATGGATGAACAGAGCCTTCGCGCCGCAGGCATCGGTGCCGGGCTAATTCGTTTGAGCGTGGGGCTTGAAGATCCCGCCGATCTGATTGATGACCTCAAGCTGGGATTACGTGGGGTACAAAAATTGATTGGGAAGCGCTGATGCGGACGGTTGTTGAGGGTGACGCGGTTTACTATGGAACTGGTAGCGGTGTGCCAGCAGATGACGCGCCTGCCATTGTTTTTGTGCATGGAGCTGGTTTTGACCACAGTGTGTGGGTTATGCCGGCGCGTTATTTTGCTCGCCACGGCTATCGCGTGGTCGCATTGGACCTCCCCGGGCATGGTCGCAGTGAAGGAGCCGCACGTACTAATATTGAATCGATGGCGTCGTGGGTCGCGGATTTACTGGATACTCTTAACATTGAAAAAGCGGCGGTCGTTGGACACAGCATGGGTTCGCTGGTCGTCATGACGCTTGCGGCACAGCATCACGAGCGGGTGCAAAGCCTTGCATTGCTGGGGACGTCTGCGCCGATGCGGGTGACCAATCTGCTGCTTGATGCAGCTTCCGACAATCACCACGCAGCGATCGATATGGCTAATTCCTGGAGTCACAGTGTGGGCGGGACGCGAGGCACGAGCGAAACCCCGGGCATGTCGATCCTGAATGGTGGCGAACGATTGCTGGAGCGGGCAGCGGACGGGGTATTTCACGCGGACCTCGCGGCATGCAATGAGTTTTCAGCACAGAATCTGGCCGCTATTGCGGCGCCTGCCCTAGTGATCGCAGGGGACGCGGACAAGATGACCCCGAGCAAGGCCGGGCTGGCGGTGGCCGAACAGCTGCAGGATGTGCGGACCTGCATGTTGCCGGGGTGTGGGCATGCCATGCTCTCAGAACAACCCAACGCAGTGCTAGACGCATTAGCCGCGTTCATCTTAAATGAGCCAGACAGATAGCGTGGCGTCCACGCTTGATTGAGGTGCAACATGGCTGAACTTTGGTTTGCCGCCGCGATTTGGCTCGTCACACATTTGGGTATTTCTAGTACGCCACTGCGTGGGGTCTTGGTGAATACGATTGGCCAAGGTGCTTATCTTGGTTTGTATTCGCTCGTTGCTGCTGGCTCGCTCGGCTATTTGATCTGGGTATACACCAGCGTGCCCAGCTTTGACTATTTGTGGCAGCCTAATCCAGATCTGTATTGGGCAGCCAAAATCACGATGCCGGTTGCATTCATATTGCTGGTTGGCGGTTTCATGGTCCGCAATCCGACGAATGTCGGGATGAGTATCAGTGATACGCCCGAGGCGATTGAACAGGCACGGGAAATGGCCAAAGGTGTCACCCGCATTACTCGTCATCCGTTGCAGTGGGCCATCGTCATCTGGGGCGTAGGGCATGTGATCGCAAATGGAGACTGGGTCTCGGTGATCTTTTTTTCCACATTAGCGCTACTTGGATTGATCGGTGGCTATCTGATCGATCGCAAGAAAGCGATCGCGCTTGGCGCGGGTTGGGATGCCTATGCTGCAGTGACCTCGAACCTTCCATTCTCTGCAATCGTCTCGGGACGTAATCGCTTGGTTGCCAAAGAACTGGCACTCCCCGTTTTGGTGGGCGCGCTAGTTTATGGCTTGGTGTTTTATTTCCATGAAGCGATTACGGGCGCGATCATCATCTAGCAGCTTGCTATTTGAAGAGCGCGTCGAGCTGATCGCGCAATTCGCCCATCTGCCCGGCAAAGAAATGATCGGCGCCTTCTATGATGTGTGCGTCGACCCCGGCCAATGCCTGCAGTTTGTTGCAGTCGACAAAGTCATCTTGGTCACCGGCGATTGCGTGAATTACGGCCTCGGTCCGGATGTCTGAAAATCCCATTGCTCCGACGGGCGGGGCGATCAGGAGCACTTGCTCGGGGCTCACGCGTTCGGTTGTTTGCCAGGTAACATGCGCGCCGAACGAGTAGCCTGTGAGCATAAGTCTGTCGTTTGGGTATTCGCTGCGAACCCACTCAATCGCGGCGAGCAGATCATCGATTTCACCATTGCCGTTGTCATGACTGCCGGCGCTCGCGCCGACCCCGCGAAAATTAAACCTAAGACAACTAATCCCGTTCGCCAACAGCGCCTGTGCTACTGTGTCCAGCACCAGATCGTGCATCGATCCGCCGTACAGAGGATGGGGCTGACACAGTATCGATGTGCACGCTACGCGTGTACGCCGGGGCTGGTCGAACTGTGCTTCTATCTGTCCCGATGGCCCATCGATGAACATTTGAAGTTTTCCAAATCGAATATCCTATCAGGATAAGGTTGGACGCAACGGCCGAGCCAGGCGCTATTTGCCGATAGGACTTGATTTTTTTCCTAAATCCATATTTTGGCGACCTAAACAGTTGGAGGGTCAAATGATCGAAGCGAAGAACTTGGTGCGACGCTATGGCGACTTCGCCGCCGTGGATGACGTCTCGTTTAGCATCGAGCCTGGTGAGGTCGTTGGCCTGTTAGGGCATAACGGTGCGGGCAAGACAACAATAATGAAAATGGTGACTGGATTCTTGGAACCATCATCCGGGGTGATACTAGTTGACGGTGTGTCAGTCCAGGACGAACCGCGAGTTGCACAGGCTGCAATGGGATATCTACCGGAAAGCCTTCCGTTGTATCCGGAGCTGACTGTTGTCGATTACCTTTCTTATGCGGCGCAATTACGGGGCCTAGACCCGCAAAGTGCGGTGCGTGATGCCGTCGAGGCAACCCAGCTCCAAGCCAAGGCGCTCGATACCATCAGTACGCTGAGCCGGGGCTACAAGCAACGAGTAGGGGTCGCACAAGCGATCCTGCACAAGCCGAAATTCCTGATTCTCGATGAGCCTTCGAACGGCTTGGATCCCAGTCAGATCCAGCAGTTGCGCGAATTGATCCGCCGCCTAGCGCAGTCGGCAACCGTTATTTTGTCGACCCACATCATGCAGGAAGTCGACGCCGTGTGTGATCGAGCCATTATATTGCGCGCCGGACGGGTCGCGGTTGACGAGCGGCTGAGCGATTTGCAGGAAACGATGGAATTGTCGTTGAAGAGTTTGCCAGACGCTGACGTAGTGGGCGTGCTGTCCTCGCATAAAGCAGTTGCCAACTGCAGCGCGGTCGGAGTCGGACATTGGCAGGTTGGCTTGCACGGGGATGTGCAATCGAGCGCGGCAGAGGTAGCTTCTGCACTCGTCGCCGCCGGGTTGCCTATATATGAAATCACGCCGCACTCGCGTGACTTGGAATCCGTTTTCAAAGAGATCAATGAGGGTC
>Ga0114999_10002133_pt1 | contig 26529 bp, 22 predicted proteins | sample ArcticOcean_MG_C_3_FD_89820 | JGI IMG/M metagenome (GOLD analysis project Ga0114999, IMG submission 89820) | Marine microbial communities from western Arctic Ocean - ArcticOcean_MG_CB8_126 | ecosystem: Environmental > Aquatic > Marine > Oceanic | place: Arctic Ocean: Canada Basin | collected...
AAACCCGTTTACGTCGAATTTTGTTTTACGAAATCGGCCGCCATGCCATTGAGAGTGGATACACTGGTTCTAATATCGTCGAAAATACTTTCCTCATAGGACTTTAGTGTTTTCTTGCTGGCGGTATTGAGTTGTTTATTAAAGTGCCGGTCAAAGTCGAACAGGCTGTCCCTGTGTTGCTAGTTTTTGTAGAGAAGGTCGGCCCAATAGACCATGCAAAAATCGAAATTTGGTTTTTTAATGGCGCAGTTCTTTCTCAATCCTTCGGCGATCGATTTGCGCCAATATTATGTCAGATCGTCTTTGGGAGGCTTGTTCGCCAGACCGTGTATTCCCACGATTGTCTTGGACATAGCGCTTCTCCTGACCTCGGTTGGCACCGCTCTTGGCGCAACTGCGAAAAATTAATTAAGGCCTGCGATACGGACAGTCGAATTAATTTTATTTCAATAGTATGTTCAGTCATATTGAATTTCGTCAATGTAGAGTTGTTAATAGTAAGATACACGTATATTTTGTGTAAAATAAAATAATATACTCTATTTAAGATATATTTTACTCGAGTATTCGCAATAATTCGGCAATGGTGGTGATTCGAATATTCTGCAGACGAGCGCGGGCCGCACAATAAGAGGTGCGCATGGAATGTTTACTCGTGCCAATGCTCTAGAACAGTTTTGATTGCCTGATAGCGCTATCTTTGAAATGAAGCCTGAACGCGTTCCACTGGGAATGTTGAGAATTAAGGTCAGTTGCGAAGACGGCGACGCCATACATATGCGTCCGGGCTTTGCGGCCAAGTCTGCTGACGCGATCCGTTCTATTGATCAGAACCTCGCAAAACAGATAGATGCCTGCGTAGAGGAGGCTTCACACTGACCCAAGGTTTCAAACTGACCCACTACTGGTGTTAACACCCCGCATGCGTTTCGCTTTGAGGGGCGGTACGCCTAAGCCAGCTTCTTGTCCCGGAGGCCGCTTTTTTCGATCCAGTTGGTGGTGTCATCCAGAGCACGGCTGAAGCGTGTCATCATCTCGCCGATTTCTTCTTCCGTGATGATCAGCGGCGGTGAGAAGGCGACGCTGTCGCCGGAGAGGGCGGAGCGGATGATCAGGCCATGCTCCTGGGCACGTAGGCGGAGGAAATCCTTTACCTTGGCGGCGGGATCGAAGGAGCGCTTGGTTGCTTTATCGGCGACCAGCTCGAGTGCCACCATCAGGCCGACGCCGCGCACATTGCCAACCAAGGGGTGATCGAGAAACGCCTTCAGGCCATTTTGCAGGGCCGGCGAGACGCGCCGCACATGGCCGACAATATCGCGCTCCTGCATAAGTTGCTGGGCGCGGTTGGCAACGGCGACGGCGACCGGATGGCCGGTGGTGGTGAAAGCATGGCCGAAAAAGCCAATTTTATTGCTCTCGTCACGGATCACCTTATAGATATCCTCATTCACCATAAGCGCCGAGATCGGCTGATAGGCGCCGGAAAGGCCCTTCGCCAAGGTCATGATGTCAGGCTTTATGTTGAAGGTCTCCGAGCCGAACATATTGCCGGTGCGCCCGAAGCCGGTGATCACTTCATCGGCGACCATCAGCACATCATATTTATCGAGCACTGCCTGCATCTTCTCGAAATAGGTCTTGGGCGGCACCACGCAGCCGCCGCCGCCCATCACCGGCTCGGCAACGAAGGCAGCAACTGTTTCCGGCCCCTCCTCGAGGATCATCGCTTCTAGGCTTTCGGCCATGCGGGTGGCGAACGCTTCCTCCGATTCACCATCGCGACCATAGCGGTAAAAATGCGGGAACTCCGTATGCATGAAATTGGGCAACGGCAGATCGAAACCGGCATGCATGGTCGGGATGCCGGTGATGCTAGCCGCCGCTAGGGTGACGCCATGAAAGCCGAATTGGCGGGCGATGATCTTTTTCTTCTTCGGCCGACCTAGAGCATTGTTATAGTAATAGATCATCTTGACGGCGGTATCGTTGGCCTCTGAGCCGGAATTGGCAAAAAACACCTTCGACATCGGCACCGGTGCAATTGCCTTCAGGCGCTCGGCCAACTCGCCCATGGGCTCCGTCGTTTTGTCGATCAGGCTGTGATAATAGGGCAGTTTCTTGAATTGCTGGATCGCCGCATCGACCAGTTCAGGCTCGTTAAAGCCGAACGAGGCACACCACATGCCGGCAGCGCCTTCAATATATTCCTTGCCGTCTTCATCGATAATGTGCACGCCGCGCCCGCCCGAGATAACGACGGGCGGCGTCTTTTCCAGTGCCACGAGATTGCTGTAGCCATGCAGAATGTTTTCGACGGCGCGCGCGCCGGCTGAATTAGCTGTACTGCTCATGATACCATTTCCTTTTCGCTTTCCAATTTCATTTCCTGCAAGCTGGCCAATACGGCCTCAATGAGGTGATCCACTTCCAGCTCTCCCATCGGCGTGGAAAGGCAGCCCAATCCCCACGTACTGAACAATATGCCGCGATTGAGCAGGCGGTGGAATAAATCTTCCAGCATCTCGGCGCGACGATCCGTGTGCGCCCGCCAGGTGGCGCGGTAATCGCCGAGCGGTTCGGATGAGAAATGTATCAACACCAACGAGCCTTCGCCGGTCACCTGGCCATCGATATCGGCCAGACGAAACGCCTCGCGTAATCCCGCCCGCGCGCGCTCGCCGAGCCCGTTCAGGCGCGTGACCGCTTCGGGGGTGAGCAATTTCATCGCTGCGATGCCCGCCGCCATGGTCACCGGATTGCCGGCGAAGGTGCCGGAGTGCGAGCACAACGCCTTGCCGGCGCTCGAATCAAACACCCGCATAATCTCTTCGCGCCCAGCAACAGCGCCGATCGGCATGCCGCCGCCGATTACCTTGCCAAGCGTCGTCATATCTGGCTCAACGCCATAAAGCGTTTGCGCGCCGCCATGATCAAGCCGCCAGGTCACGACCTCATCCAGGATCAACACCCGGTCATGGGCGCGGGTAAATGCCTTCAGCATCTTGATATAATCCGAACTTGCCGGAATGCCGCCGCAACGTGACGGCACCACATCAAACAGCACGCCGGCAAGGTCATCGACATTCTGCTCGAGAATACGCTCCGACGCGGCCACATCATTGAACGGTAGAATAACCACATCACTGGTCACGCCGTCCGGTACGCCGTGCGTGTGGCCGACCGATTGCGGCCTGTCCTGGCCCCATACTTGCGGGTTCGAATCGAGGCTGACTTCAGCAAAATCATAGGCGCCGTGATAAACGCCCTCGCATTTGGCAATCTTGGGCTTACCGGTATAGGCGCGCGCACCCTTGATGGCATGCATCACCGCCTCAGTGCCGGTATTGGCAAAGCGCAAATGCTCAAACGAAGCCGCGCGGCCGATGATCATCTCGGCGAGTTCAATATCAAGTTCGGACGGCATGGTGAAACACATGCCGCGCGCCGCCTGTGCCTGCACGGCGGCGACAATATCGGGGTGTGAATGGCCGAAAAACTGCACCGTATAATTATTAAGAAAATCAATGCGCGCATCGCCGTCAACGTCAGTCACACGGCAACCCTCGGCGTGTTCAACATAAATAGGGTAGGGCGCGTAGTAGGTTTGGCCGCGCGTCGTTCCGCCGGGATAGACCTGCTGTGCGCGTCGGCTCAACTGTGCGGAACGTGAATTTGGGTCGGGGTAAGTCATGCGCATCAATGCCCTTTTTTCGCCAGCTCAGATAATTGTGATCACACCATGATTCATCACCCGCCGTCCATGCCAAAGGATGCCGACGCAATTCATAATCGCCAGCCGCCCGGATTGTCGGTAATCGGCACATGATGGTTGCGGTCTTCGCTGACGCCACGGCCAATGATGTTGTAAATCTCGCGCTCGCAGCCGGGGATGACGGCATCGAGCAGCGGTAATGTACTGCTTTTCAAATCCTTGAAACGGGCCACGCGGGTGTTTTCGAATTCTTCAATAGGCATGATGGGGTCGGTCATGGCGTCCTCATTTTTCACAATTTGGATTAGGTGGGTATTTTATATCCGATACATTATTGGAGTCCAAGCGGCCAATTGTATACACTTGTTAAATTCATACGGATGCGGGCAAAGGGTGAATTTGTGGCGAGCGGGCGATTGAGCACAGCTGAACTGCCGGGAGCTGAACTGCAAGCGGCTGAACCATCCGGGGCGGCGGGCCTGTCGGCTGCCCCCAGTCGGGGGATCGCCGACAATCTCCGGGGCGCCGTTCTGGGCGGCAAATACGGCCCCGGCGCGCATCTGAACGAGGTTCATCTCAGCCACGAATTCGGCGTCTCGCGCACCCCTATCCGGGGCGCACTGCAAACATTGGTCGGTGAGGGCCTGCTCGAATACATCCCCAACAAGGGCTATTCGATGCGCGCCTTCGCGGCCTCGGAGATCATCGATGCCTTCGAGATGCGCGCTTTGGCCGAGGGCTTGGCCGCTCGCCTCGCCGCCGAGCGCGGCCTCACATCGGCGGACGAGGTCGATCTCACTGCCTCACTCGCCGAGTTAGACAGCGCCATCACCTTCGCCGCCAGCGCTGCCCCGGCGGAAGCCGTACGCAATCCCTATTCCGCCGCCAATGAGCGCTTCCACACGGCGATCCACCGCGCCGCTGATTCCCGCCTGGTCACCGACGTGATCGCGCTTTGCAGCCGGGTGCCCTTAACGCTGACCCGCCACATCATCGATTTCAAACCGAAAAATCTCGAAGCCCGGGTCGAAGAACATCACCAAATCTACGACGCCATCCTCTCCCGCCAACCACGCGAAGCCGAACGCCTGATGTATGAGCATGACCAGGAAGTCACACGAGCGCTGGTTAGGGTGTTGGCGAAATCGGGCGGTTAGCGAACGGAGCGCTCCCCAAACGTTTCCGTTGCCAGCTACTTTGAAACTGACTTTGCCCATCAAAGAATTTATTTGTTGGGCAAAACGCGCCGAGAGAATAGTCGAGTGCCGGAAAAGCGATGATATTCAAAGCAAAATAAATTCAATTGTTTAAAGTCAGTTGAATAGAATCTTAGTACCGTGCGAAACACTTACATCAATCATGCGCTGTGCCCTGTTCGGCGCGCAGCATTGCGCTGCCTTCTGCATCGAGCTCGCCGTCGGTTGAAATTCGCACGCCATAGTCTTGCTTGGCGCTGTCGGTGCTGACCAATCCGTCGCGCACGTCTTCCACTACGCGAGCCGCATCGCGGGTGAAGGGGTCGCCGTAGCCGGCGCCGCCGGGCAGCGTTAGGTGTAGACGGTCGTTGGTCGGGATGGATTGTTGGCCTTTGGAGCGCATGGTTTTGCCGGAGGCCAGGGCGACAGCGCCGGGTGCGCCGTTGCCGCCGCCATCGCGGCCACGCGCCGGGTTGTGGATGCGTTCGAACTGGGCGAGGACGCTGAACGGCACGCCGTTGGCGCCGCCGATTTCCATCTCCTGGCCGAGGCCACCGCGCTCGGCGCCGGCGCCGCCTGAATCCCCAGCCATTTCCTTGCGCCAGATAATGATCGGGGCGACGGTTTCACTGGCTTCGACCGGCATGGTACGCACGCCGCTTGGGAAGGCGGTGGTCGAGAGGCCGTCGAGTGCCGGGCGGGCGCCGGCGCCGCCGGAATTAAACAGCGCGATCTCGAAGGGCGGGGATTCGATTGGTGCGTTTTGCCGCGCGTCCTTGTCGAGCGCCGCGGCACCGCCTCTCAGCTGGACGATCCAGAGTGATGATGCTCCCTCCGCCGGTACTTGGTCCGGCACCGCCTGATGCAGGCAGCCGAATACCGTATCGGGCAGCATATGGCCGATCACATGGCGGGTTGCCACCGGCCATGGGCGCGGCGCATTGAGGATCGAGCCCTCGGGCGCGCTCACGGTGATGGTCGAGAGCGATCCGGCATTGTTGGGCACTTCTTTGGCAACGACGCATTTCACGCCGAAGCTGGTATAGGCGATGGTGTAGTTCATCACCACATTGATGCCGTAATTGCTGACCGGCGAGGAGCCGTCGAAATCCACATGCACGCCGTCTTTAGAGATAGTCATAGCGGCGACCAGCTCAATCGGCTCATCGTAACCGTCCATGGTCAGGCGATTGTGATAGGTGCCAAAGGGCAGCTTGCGAATGCCGGCCAGTGTGGCCTCACGCGAGCGTGTGAGAATGTCCTCGGCAAGGTCGTCGAGGTTTTCGAGCGAGAATTCGCGCATCATATCTAGGAGCCGCCGCGCGCCTTCCTGATTGCAGGCAATCAGCGACAGAATATCGCCCTCGACTTGGAGCGGTTCGCGCACATTCCAGCGCACCATTTCCATCAAATCCTGATTGAGCTCGCCGGCGCGCACCAACGGCATGATCGGGATATAGAGCCCCTCCTCAAATACCGAGCGCCCATCCGGGCCAAAGCCGCGCCCGCCGATATCGACGACATGCGCCGTGCTGGCGAACGAGCCGACCGGCTGGCCATTCTGGAACACCGGGGTGACGACGGTCAGGTCATGCAGATGGCCGCAGGTCAGCCATGGATCGTTGGTGATGAAGACATCGCCTTCCTGCATCTCGGCAATCGGATATTTCTCGAGGAAATGACCGACCGCAATCGCCATGGCGTTGACATGGCCGGGCGTGCCGGTGACGGCCTGGGCAAGCATCCGCCCTTGCACATCGAAGACACCGGCAGAGAGATCGCCGGCCTCGCGCACGGTGGTGCTGAAGGCGGTGCGCAGCAGCGTCTGGGCTTGCTCTTCAACTACCGAGATCAGGCGGTTCCACATGATCTGGCTCTGGATACGCGCCAGTGCGTCTTGTTCGCCGCTCATGACTTGCTCCCGCTGGTTTTACGCTCAAGGACAATATAGCCCAAGGCGTTGATCGATGCGTCGAAGCTCGGGCTGACCACGGTTGAGGTATCGTCCTCGACGATAATCGCCGGCCCGCTGATGCGGCTGCCCGGCACCAGCGCCTCGCGGCGATAGGCCATAGCTTTGACATTCTTGCCGGTGCCCGCGTCGAGCAATTGGCGCTCGGCATAGGCTGTCGGCGTTGGCGCCTCGCCGACCGTGCCGGCGGTTACCACCGGCACGCTGGCGGCGCTGATATCCACCGCCCAGCTCACCAGCTCTATATCGAGATGAGGAATGATGCGGCCAAAGGTTTTTTCATAAGCCGTCTCGAAGGTTGCGCGGATGAAGGCGCCGTCCTCGGCCTGCCAATCCCGGTTGGGCAAACTGACCGCCACCTCGTGGCCCTGGCCGAGATAGCGCATATAGGCAATGCGTTTTTCTTCTGTCTCAGCGCCCGGTGCGCCGCGCGCGACCACGGCCGTGGCCTCGGCCCGCATGCTGGCCAGAATTTCATTGGCGGAGCTCGGGTCGAATTGGCTGATTTTCTGATAGGCGCTGCGCACCACTTGATAACCGACCGCTGCGCGCAGGAAACCAACTGCTGAACCAACAGCGGCATTTGTCGGGATTAGCACCCGGTCGATCTCGAGCTTTTCCGCCAGGCGCGCCGCGTGGAGGGGCGCGGCGCCGCCAAAGGCGATCATAGTGCGTTCTCTGAGAGATGCGCCGATCTCGATGGCATGCACGCGCGCCGCACTCGCCATATTTTCATCGACCATCTCGCTGATACCGAGCGCCGCCATTTGCGGCCCCAGCGACAGTGCCTCGCCGACATCCCGGCTCAGCGCCGCATTGGCCAGCTCGGGATCAAGGGTCAGGCGGCCGCCGGCGAAGGCATTCGGATCGATACGCCCGAGGGCAACGTCGGCGTCGGTCACGGCGGGCGCTTCACCGCCCCGGCCATAGCTGGCCGGGCCGGGCTCAGCGCCAGCGCTTTCCGGGCCAACGGCAATGCGACCGAGCGCATCAATATGAGCGAGCGAGCCGCCACCGGCGCCGATCTCGACCATCTGGATCACCGGGATGCGCAAGGGAAGGCCGCTGCCTTTCAGAAAGCGGTGGGCGCGGGCGACTTCGAACGAGCGCTCGGTATGGGGCTTCGAATCGTTGATCACGCAAATCTTCGCCGTGGTGCCGCCCATATCGAAAGACAGCACCTGCGAGAGACCGCATTCGGCTGCCGCATGGCTTGAAAAAATAGCGCCGCCGACCGGTCCGGATTCGACCAGTCGAATGGGAAAGCGGATGCCGGTTTCAATATCTGCCACGCCGCCGCCAGATAACATGACGAAGAGCGGGCAAACGAATCCCTCTTTCTCTAGCCCGGCTTCCAGGCGATGCAGATATTTGGCCATGATCGGCTGCACATAGGCATTGGCGCAGGCGGTGGAGAAGCGTTCATATTCGCGCATTTCCGGCGCCACATCGCTCGACAGGGTGAAGGTCACGTCCGGCAGTTGGGCGCTCAGAATTTCATGCGCGCGCTGTTCATGTGCCGGATTAACATAGCTGTGCAAAAAGCCGATGGCGATGCTCTCCACCTTGAGAGCTTTAAGTGGCTCCACCAGTGCGGCGACCGCCGCTTCATCAAGCGCCAGGATCACCTCACCGGCGGCATTCAGACGCTCGGCCACCGGGAAGCGCAGGCGCCTCGGCACTAACGGCAGCGGCTTTTCCATATTGATGTCATATTGCTCAAAGCGGCTTTCCGAGCCCATCTCAATGCTGTCGCGGAAGCCTGCCGTGGTCACCAGGGCGGTGGTTACGCCCTTGCGCTCAATCAAGGCGTTGGTGGCAAGCGTGGTGCCGTGAATGATCAGCGAAACCTCGCTGGGTGTAACGCCGGATTCCGCCATTACCCCCTGAATGCCCTGGCGCACACCTTCTTCAGGCGCGCGCGGGGTGGTCAACACTTTGGCGGTAAAGCGCGTGCCACCCTTCTCCAACACGACATCGGTAAAAGTGCCGCCAATATCCACGCCAATCCGGGCCGAGGAGTCGTCTGTTTGCGTCATGCTATAAATTCCGGTGAATGGGCTCAAATTGTAGGCGGCAATATGGCTGATTAGCCATATGCGTTCAATGGAGGCGCGTGTTAAGACGAATTGAATAAGGAAGTAGGACGCGATGGAATTGCAGGATCAGGTAGTGCTTATCACCGGTGGCGCTGGCGGCCTTGGGCGGGCCATGTGCCATAAATTTGCCACTGAGGGCGCGCGTTTAGTGATCGGCTATCGTACCAGCGCAGGTGCCGCCAAGGCGCTGGTTGATGAATTGCCGGGTTCTGGACATACAGCCAAAGAAGCGCCGGTCGAGGACAGCGCGCGCCTGATCGCCCTTGCCGCCGAGATCAAGGCGGAATATAGCCGCCTCGACATATTGATCAACAATGCCGGCATCACCCGATTTGTCGCCCATGACGATCTCGACGGCCTGGATGATGATTTGATCGACGATATATTCCGCACCAACTGGCGCGGCGCCTTTGCCTGCGCGCGCGCCTGCCGACCCTTGCTGGATGTTGGCTCGGGCGGGCTGATCATCAATATCTCATCCATCGCCGGGGCCACGGCGATGGGCAGCAATATAGCCTATTGCGCCTCCAAGGCGGCGATGAACAGCATGACCATGGCCTTGGCTCGCGCACTCGCGCCGACCATCCGTGTGGTCGCGCTATCGCCCGGATTGGCCGAGACCGATTTCGTCACCGGCCTTGATCAGGCGTGGTGGGATGAGCAATCGCGGCGCACGCCGCTCCAGCGCCTCGCTTCGCCGGGCGATGTCGCCGATGCGGCACTGGCCATAGCCACCAGCCTCAAATTTTCCAATGGCTGTATTATTCCGGTTGATGGCGGGCGCCCCTTAACGTGAGCCAGGAGATTTAATCGGTAACGGCGCCACCCGGAAAATTTCCGGCGACGGCTCAAAATCGTCTCGCCGGCGGCAAGTTTTAGGATTATAAAGACGAAAGCGAGGCCGATAATTAAAGCGGCCAAACCCAGAGGATCATCGGGACGGAAACTGCGGTGATGAGAATTTCGAGCGGCAATCCCATGCGCCAATAATCGCCGAAGCGATAGCCGCCGGGGCCAAGAATCAGAGTGTTGTTCTGATGGCCGATGGGGGTGAGAAAAGCGCAGGACGCGCCAATCGCCACGGCCATCAAAAAAGCATCGGCATTGACCTGAAGGCGCTCCGCCAAGCCATAGGCAATCGGCGCCATGATCACCGCAGTTGCCGCATTGTTGACAATATCCGAGAGCGTCATGGTGACGATCAGCAAAATCGTCAGCACCAGAATGGGCGAAACATCGCCGCCGATGCTCAAGATGGATTCGGTGATCAGATCGGTCGCGCCGGTGGTCTCCAGCGCCCCGCCAATCGGGATCATCGCGCCCAACAGGACAATCACCGGCCAGTTGATGCTGTCATAAGCTTCGCGCAAGGAGGCGACATTGAGGAACAGCATCGCCATGGCAGCGAGGCCAAGGGCAATCGGCGCGGCGACGAGGCCGAGCGACATGAAGATAATGGCGGCGACAAACACTGCAAGGGAGAGCCAGGCGCGCTCCGGCTTGCCGATGCGTAAATCGCGCTCGGCCAGCGGCAGGCAGCCAATATCGTTCAAGATGGTCGGCATTTGATCGGTCGGCCCCTGCAACAGCAGAACATCGCCGGCACGAAGGCGCATGGTATGGAGGCGCGTTTTCATCGGCCGCCCCTGGCGCGAGACGGCGAGGAGATTGACACCAAAGCGCCCGCGCAGACGGACGCCACTCGCGGTTCTGTTTTCAATCATGCCGGCGGGCGAGACAACGGCCTCCACCAGTGCCACTTCGTCAGATTTCAGATCTTCGCTGACCTCGGCGCCGGAGCCGACCAGCTCCAGCCCCAAACTGCTCACCGCCTTATCGATGCCTTCGGGTGCAGCCTCAAGAACAAGCACATCCCCGGCCACAATTCGACCGCGCCAGGTGGCGCTATGGATGCGCTGACGCTGGCGAATCAGCCCGACAAATTCGATTTCAAATTTCTCGAATGCGCTTTCGATCTGCGCCCGGCCCTTGCCGAGTAATGGCGATTCTTCCGGTACACTCAGTTCGGTGACATAGGCCTCGATCTCGAACAGCGAATCATCGCCCTGTTTGGCGCGTCGCGCCGCCGGAATAAGGCGCCAGCCGAGAAAGGCGACGAATAGTAGGCCGACCAGAGTCACCACAGCGCCGACTGGGGTGAAGTCGAACATGGAAAACGGCTCACCGCTGATGCGCGCGCGGTAATTGGCGATGATGATATTGGGCGGCGTGCCGATCAGGGTGATGGTGCCGCCGAGGATCGAGGCGAAGGCGAGCGGCATGAGGATAAAACCGGGCGAGCGTTTCACTTTAGCCGCCGATTTCAGCGCCACCGGCATGAGGAGCGCAAGGGCGCCGACATTGTTGATAAAGGCCGAGAGCAGGGCCGAAATACTGCCGATAAAGCCGATATGCATTGATTTGCCGCGCTCTGCCGCCGGGTCGAGGCCCTTGGCCAGGAGGTCGATCAGGCCGGAATTGGACAGCGCGCGGCTGATAATCAGCACCGCAGCGACGGTGACAACCGCCGGATGGCCAAATCCAACAAAGGCTTCCATCGGTTCGACAAGACCGATGATCACCGCCGCGAGAAGCGCGGTGAAAGCGACGAGATCATAGCGCCAGCGCCCCCAGATAAAGAGGATCAGGATGGCGCCGATCAGGGCCAAAATGGCGATTTGCTCAAATGACATAGATTAGTGCGGACAATTTCACGTTTGAACGGGTTGCATGCAGCCGATATTATACGTTGTCTAAATCGGCGCGGCGATGCGTAAATCTGCGAAATACATGAACAATTCCGCTGCAAATTTGTTTTGCTGCTGGACAGAAGCCGTGCAAAGCGGTGCAATCGCTTGAATCGAAACCAATAATAGCCGAACGGCATGTCTTTGCCCGTGCGGGGCGGGGGAGGGTGATATGATTTTATTGACCGGAGCAACGGGAACGACTGGCCAGGAAACGGTGCGCCAATTGCTTGAGAAAAAGGTGCCGTTCCGTGTTATGTCGCGCGATATTGCGCGCGCCAAATCAGTGCTCGGCCCGGATCTCGATTATGTACAGGGTGATTTTGCCGCGCCGGACACCCTGGCGGCGGCTTTTGACGGTATTAAGCGGCTCTCCCTGCTTTGTGCCTTCTCGGAAAAAATGGTCGCCCATGAATTGAACGCGGTCGCTGCGGCCAAGCGCGCCGGTATCAGCCATATTGTCAAAATGTCGGCGATCGGCTCCGCGCCGGATGCGCCGACCATGATTCGCCGCTGGCATGGTGAGATTGAGCAACGTATTGAGCGCGAGGGCTTTGTCTTCACCAATCTTTGGCCCAACGCCTTCATGCAGAATTTTCGCCGCTTCGCGCCTTTCATCAAGAAAGACGGCGTGTTTTATGCGGCGCTCGGCGATTCGCGTGTGGCGTTGGTCGATGTGGTGGATGTTGCCGCTGTGACAGTTGCGGCGCTCACCGAAGACGGCCATGAAGAGCAGACCTACGAAATTACCGGGCCGCGCGCCTATTCCTATGAAGATTGTGCTGAAATATTATCGCGCGTGCTCAGTAAATCGGTGCGTTTTGAATCGGTTTCTATGAGCGCCTCGCACAAAGCCCTGGTCGATGCCGGCCTGGCGAAGGCATTAGCCGATGCGTTGATCGAAATCGATCAAATGTTTATCGATGGATTTGGCGCGCCGGTCACGGATGTGGTAGACCGCGTCGTTGGCAGGCCGCCGCGCAGCTTTGAGGCGTTTGTGCGCGACAATGTCGCTTCCTTTACATAATTACTAACCGCAGAGGTAGACGCCTTTCATGGCTGAATTCATTAAAAAAGCACCGCCGAAAAAAGCCCAGGATATGACCGCGGTGGAAGAGACGGCACGCCGTATGCTCGCCGATATCAAAGAGAATGGTGATGACGCGATAACGCGCTACGCAACCGAGCTCGACAAGTGGCAGGGCGGACCGTTCCGCGTGTCTAAGGATCAGATCGCCGCTGCCGAAGCGTCCCTGCCGGAGACCTTCAAGGAAGATTTCGATTTCTGCCACCGGCAGATCAGTGAGTTTGCCAAGCGCCAGTTGGATACGCTCATTAATTTCGAATGCGAAACTGAGCCTGGCATTATTCTCGGCCAGAAGCAGATCCCGGTGACCAATGTGGGCTGCTATATCCCGGGCGGAAAATATCCCCTGGTGGCGGCGGCGAGCATGAGTGCTGGTGTGGCGCGGGTTGCCGGCGTGGAACACATCATTGGCTGTGCGCCACCGCGCGATGGCAAGGAAATGTATGCCCCCACCCTTTATGCCCTGAACAAGGCGGGCGCCGATGAGATTTATGCCCTTGGCGGCATTCAGGCGATGGCGTCGATGGCTTATGGCTGCGTTGGCATGCGCGGTGTGGACCTGATCACCGGGCCCGGCAATGCCTATGTGGCCGAGGCCAAGCGTCAGCTCTATGGCACGGTCGGCATTGATCTGCTCGCCGGCCCAACGGAAATTCTGATCATCGCCGATGATTCGGCCGACCCCGAGCTTCTCGCCACCGACCTACTCGGCCAGGCGGAGCATGGCCCCGACAGCCCAGCCTGGCTCGTCACCACCTCAAAGCGCATTGGTGAAGAGACATTGGCGTATGTGGAAGAGCAGCTCAAAACCCTGCCGACCAGGGAAGTGGCGGCACCGGCATGGCGCGACCATGGTGAAATCGTTATCGTTGCCGATATCGAAGAAGCGCTGCGCATGAGCGATGAATATGCGCCAGAGCATCTTGAATTGATGACCGATAGTGATGATGAATATCTCGCCCGCCTGAAAAATTACGGCAGTCTGTTCGTTGGTGAAGAAGCCACGGTTGCATACGGCGATAAGGGTATTGGCACCAACCATACACTGCCGACCAGTGGCGCATCGCGCTATACCGGCGGTCTCTGGGTTGGCAAATTCATCAAAACGGTGACCTACCAACGGCTCAAGCCGGCGGCTAGCCGGGCCATCGCACCGGTGCTCGCACGTCAATGCGAAGTCGAGGGTATGTTGGCCCATGGGATTACCTGCGATGTACGTTTTGCCCGCTATGAGGGCGCCAACGATTAGCGCAAATCCCGAGCAGGTGGGAACACCTGCGGTGTGGGTGGGTTTGCCGCAATATAAAAGCGCTGGAGCATCTCGCAGAAGCGAATGCGAGATGCTCCAGCGCCTGAAACCTCACAAAAGAGCCGGCTGTGAGTGAAGATTACCCGCGTGATATGGTCGGCTATGGCCAAAATCCGCCCCATCCCAAATGGCCGAGCGGCGCCCGTATCGCGGTTCAGTTCGTCATTAATTATGAAGAGGGCGCGGAGAATAATATTCTGCATGGCGACCCCGGCTCTGAATCCCTACTGACCGAATTCGGATTTGTGCCGTCGCGCGATGGCGAGCGTTATCTGCCGGTCGAATCACAATATGAGTATGGCAGCCGGGTCGGGTTTTGGCGGCTGCATCGGATGTTTACGGCGCGCCAGGTGCCGGTCACTGTCTTTGGTGTGGCGATGGCATTGTCACGCAATCCGGATGCCGTGGCCGCCATGAAGGCCGCAGACTGGGAAATCGCCAGCCATGGCTATCGTTGGATCGATCATCACGGCATGGCCGAGGCAGAAGAGCGTGAGCATATTCGAAAAACCATCGAGCTTCACACGCAAGTGACGGGCACGCGTCCGCTCGGCCATTTTCTGGGGCGACGCAGTGCAAACACGCTCCGCCTGATCGCCGAAGAAGGCGGCTTCGAATATAGCCAGGACAGCTATGCCGATGAGCTGCCCTATTGGCTGGTGGAGGGCGGCAAGCAGCAGCTTGTCATTCCCTATACAGCGGATATCAATGATCACCGCTTTACCACCTCGCCCGGCTTTGACTGGGGTGAGCCGTTTTTTGCTTACTTACGCGATAGTTTCGATGTGCTCTATGAAGAGGGCGCGGACGCGCCGCGCCTGATGAATATCGGTCTGCATTGCCGATTGATCGGGCGGCCGGGCCGCTTTCAGGCGCTCAAGCGTTTTGTTAAGCATGTGCAAAGCCATGACGATGTCTGGCTTTGCCGCGGCATCGATATCGCCCGCCACTGGCAGCAGAATTTCCCACCCGGCTGAGCCGCGCCTTATTTCCGCGTGAGTGTCATCTTCTTGGTGAAGCTCTTACGCACGCTTTCCGGGCGCAGCGGAAGATGGACATATTCGCCCTTGCGCCACAGCTTCATCTGATCGAAGAAGGTGCTGCTGTTGACCCAGCCATCCTGGCCACCGAGCAGGGTGAAATAGTTTTCATCTGGATCGGACATGTCGGAGATGTGCCGCGCTTGGGAACCATAGCCGGCGAAATGTTTTTTAGCAGTCGGTTCATGGTTGGTTTTCATGACTGTTTGGCGCGAGCCGCCGCTCGGGAATTCGGCGACGCCAAAACGGGTGCCGATCAAGGGTATCATGCCAAGCGGGTGACGCAGCCTCAGCCGGTGCATGTCGCCCCAGGTGGCAAATTTCTTCACCACGGGAATTGCATCCTGCAGCGCACCGGTGAGTGCCTCTGACAAATATGCAATATCCGCTTCCTCTATATCGCGTGGCACGGTACGGGCAAAATCGGCGGCCGATGTAAAGGCGTGCAGACCTTCCTGGCCCATACGCGGCGTGTAAAAGCGCCGTAGAAAGTGAAAAAAGACGGCTTCGAAGGCGACCGGCTCGGGCGCATCGGCGGGGTAGCTGCCATCCCAATTTGCGATCTTTTGGTATATCGCGCGGGCGGCAGGGCGCAATTTATCTTCCAGGCTATGGCGCTCAACCGCCGCGATGAAAGCTTGGTTGATGGCGATGGCGGTGGGCTCTACCACATCGGTTTGCAGCGCGCGCAGGTCCTCGAATGTGATGTCTTTCTTGGTCTCAAGGAGCTCAGTGATGCGTATCATGCGCGAGCCCGGCGAGAAGAAATAGCCGACCGGCACATCGGTATCCGGCGGGCGATTATTTGCTGAGGCGATAAATCCAGCTTCCGGATTGTAGCTCAAGGGCAGATCGCGCACGTTGATCATTTTATTCCAGGCGGCGGTATCAAGTTCCGGGTCATGCAAGAATGGCGGTGCCCCCGGCTCCCGGGTGGGCAGATGGGCTGCCATGAGTTTGCCGATATTGCCGGATGTATCGGCGTACACCATGTTTTGCGCCGATACGGAGAATGTTTCGAAGGCGGTGACAAATTCATCCCAATTGCGCGCCCGGTTGGCGCGCAGCATGGCGGAAAATTCATCGCTGACATAATGGCCCGCCCAGCGCAGCGCAATGGCTTCGCCGGCGATCGGCTCTAAAAGATGCGAATCCGACATCACCGGGCCGTGCGAGGTGTCGCGCACCGTCATATGTTGGTCAAACCACCAGCGCACACCGATATGCTCTTTGCGTGATTTAATTTCCGCCGGTGGAATTTTCGAAACATCGAACAGGTCGCTCGAGGCGGCGCGCAAATTTGTGCCGCCCCAGGCAATATCGTTATTCCGCCCAACAGCGACGAAGGGCAAGCCGGGTATCATCATGCCCACCATGTGATAGGACGGGCATTTGACGCCAACCAGAACCCATAAATTGGGCAGCATGAAGCCGAGATGCGGATCATTGGCGATCCAGGCATGGCCATTCTTGGATCGCGCCGGGGAGACGGCAATGGAGTTGCTGCCTGAGCGGCTCATGCCGCCCAACAGATCGCTCAACAGGCCGAGCTCGTCATCGCTGTCCGCGTCACCCGCGGTGGTCATGGCGTTGCCGCCCTCGCGCAACAGGCCGCGCCATAGTTCCGGCCAATCCTCGCGTGTCCGCAGCTTCCAAAGTTGGAACCATATCAGCCAGCTGACATCGCTCGCGGCCAGGCGCCCGTTGGTTATGATATCGGCCAGGGTCCATGGCGTCTTTTTAAGCCCGAAGACTCGAAATTCATGCGGCACCGTCTCCATGGTGTCCTGGTAATGATTGACGCCGGCAACGAAGCGCTCCAGCCATTGGCGCGTATCTGGCGGCAACGCGGCCTCGAGCTCGGGCGTCGCACGGCCTAAATTTAGAATGCGCAGGGCATGATCCAGCTCAATGGTAAAGGGGCCGACCATCTCCGAAATTCGGCCCCGGCTAATATGGCGCATCAGCTCCATTTGGCCGAGCCGCAGATGGGCATGAACGAGGCCGATCGTGAACGCAGCATCGTCGTCGCTCTCGGCGAAAATGAAGGGGACCTGCTGGTCGTTCCAGTGAACATCAACCTCGCCGTCGAGCGGCAGGTTTTTGGTCGGAAAGACGGCGAGGCGGGCTGCCAAATTACTTTCTTTCGGCGGCGCTGCCAATAAGGAGCGGCCGCTCACCGTGGCAGCGACCGCCAGGCTAAGCAAGGGAGCGATTTTCACGTTAATCTTTCTTGTTTTTGATTATTTCCAGCCGGCCTAGATATCTTCGCAGACGATCAATTGCGCCGAGGAGAGGTCGTAACACGGTGTGGGGCGGCCTTTTTCGCTGATGGTACCGCCCGGTTGCCGCCGTTTCGGTTTGCGGGTGGCGGCCAGCGTTTCGGCGATGCGCGCCAGGGCATGGGCCTTGGCGAGAATCCCCGGTTTGGCGAGAGCGGCATTGGACAAGCGCTTTCGGCATGCGGCGAATTTGGTGCCGTCCGGATTGTAGCCTTTGGCGCCGCACAAAATCTGAGCAGTGGCCAGTGGCTGCGCTACGCTATCTCCCTTTGCGGCGATCGTTTGATCCATCAGGCTGTGCAGTTCTTTCATGGTAAGGACGGGCAGCGTAAACGGCTCCGGGCCTTCGGAAGCCGGTGCCGTCGCGCATCCTGCCGCTACAAGGAGGAAGCTGACAAAGAGGGCCGAAAGAGGCAGCCATCTAGTCTTGGCGCGCATTTTCTACCGCAACACTATTTTGTCAACCAGCGCGGGGTGCGCCGCTGACGATGAGCTTGCCGCCAACCAGTATCGCCAAGGCGCAAAGCGCCACAGCGAGATGTGATTTCCAGCCGAAAATGACCTAGCCGTCATAACTATCCCAAAGAACATCATGATAGTTCGAAGAAATGATGCCGATCAGGCCGCACAGAATGGCAGTCCATCCCAGTGAAGTGGCGTGTCTCATGGCGTTCTCCATTCTTGCCAAACGTTGTCGGGAAAGAAAGTAGCAGATTACGCTGATTATTGCCGATTTTGATGCTCTTTTTGCACTATGGTAATTAAATATTAATTAGTCATCATTTACTCTAAACCGTTGATATTGTTCCCAAGTAAGGAAATTAAGGAACGCTGGTATGGTCGATGTAGAATTGGGCATTCAAATACTTGAAGCGCTGGAACAGAAACTCGAAACGCGATTTCACCGCCAGGCGCGAACGTCGGCGCCGGGAACCGAACCCGGCTTGGTATTGAGTGCCCTGGTAAAGCTTGAGGAAGAAGAGCTTTATGCCCAGGAAAACGCTTACCGGTAGAACGGCAATGAAGAGACGGCGAATGCATTTATGATGGTGCGTACCGAATTGCTCCATCCGGTCGTGCGCGACCTCTACGAGCGCCTAACCTGATTTTGCCGTCGCGGCGCAACTTCAGAGCCCATAGGGCGCTATCTCCATGCGGTCCTAACGAATAGTTTCCGCCACCATGGATATTTTGTGATTGTGGCCACATTCGCTCTTTTTAAGGACGGGTATAAGCATTGGCACGGACGTCTTTTCGCTTGTAGGCGCTGTTGCTTTTACAGTTGCCAGCATGTGTCCGGTCAAATGATTTCGCGTAATGCCCAACCATTCTCACGTAGCATCTAAAAACAGAACATAAAATTTCTTTGGTTGATACAGAAGAGCAGCGCAAATCCAATCGGCTTGCTCAAGTTTGGCGTGATCTGGAAGGCCAGTTGGGCAGCGAGATGACGACCGAGAATCTGCTGAACAAATTGCCGCAGGATATTAAAATTTATTTCGCCTGGGGAACGGTGAGCGACGCCCGGTGTAGCGCCAGCGTAGAAAAGCTGGGCGCTGAAATGGAATCCCGCCTGACATCGTCGAATGCTGAAAGTGGCGAGGGCCGGAAATTGACCATCGGTGGGTCGGGCATGCTGGAAGGCAGTGTGCGGGTTGAGGCGCTTGAGGTGATCGGTTGTTTCAAGGGCGATGCGGAAGTCAACGGCCATCTGATCGTTCGCGCCACCGGCAAGGTTGCGGGCACGCTGTCTTATCGCTCCATCGAAATCGATAATGGTGGCGTGGTGCAGGGCAACCTCGATATATGCCCGATTGGCGATCCGGATCGGATCGAAGACCAGGGCGCACAATTATACAGCGGCAGGGCGGCGGAGAATTCCACCGGCGTCTCTCCGGCGCGGGACCCTCTTGAATCTTCCCATATGGCAGATGGCAGCGGGGAGCAGGGCAATGGGTAATTTCACGTTAGCCGATGCCCTGACTGTGGCGGGCGGCCTTCTTCTGTCGGCCTGTGTCGGCGATATCGAAGCCACCCGCAACCTTGCCGTTTCGGGCGAGGGTTTTTCGCTGCAATTGGCAGAGAACTACCGCGAGTTGACGCTATTTGAGGCGGATCAGATGTATGATTGGCCCGATGCTTGGCTGTTCGACGATAAGGCGCTGGCGGCTGCGCGCGGCGAGGCAACGGCACCTGAGCATATCGAGGATTGGCATATTCCCGCCCATCAGGTTGGCGTGCTTGGCGTTGCCCGCGCCCATCTCGTTTCCGCCATTGACGCTGGCTTTGCTGAGCAAAGCCCGATCCAGGCGGCTCTGGCGCAATCTTCGTTCGATTGCTGGATAGAGCAGCTTGAGGAGGGCTGGTAGCTCGGCCATATCAAAGAATGCCGTAGCGCATTTGAGACGGCTCTTGGAAGCTGACAGGCGCGCCAGATCATCAGCCAGGAAATTCCCGAAAAGCCACCGGCTCCGGCGCTCGAAGTTCGCCACCTCGAGGTCGTGGATGCGCTCGAGGAAAACTGCGTTGCCATTGCTCAGCCAGTCGCTGGCCTACCGGCACAGCGTTTTAGAGTACAATTCGCCCATGACAGTGCCGTTCTGGATGGACATGCCAGTGACATGCTCGATGCCAGCGCGGGCGCCGCGCGGCGCGCCGAGATAGAAACAATTTATGTCAGGCCATGCAGATCGCTCGGGCGCGTCACAACATAATTTGGCCCTCTCCATGCAGCGTGTCCTAGCTGTCTGGGACCAACTGATCGCGCGCGGTATCTCACCGTATAAGATCTGGCTTGGCCCGCGCGGCGAAGGTATGCCCGAGACCATCACCAGGAACGGCGAAAAAAACCGCCGAAAACCGCCGGGTCACCATTCTGTTGGAGGCGCCTTTAGCCGGAGAAGTGATTTCGGCAGAAACCGGCACAGATTCTCCGCACATGTCGGGCGTGACATCCTGAAGGCAACATAATTAAGGTACCAGCATACTTAACTATTAAAGCCCCTCCCGGGTTGAGTTGGATATAATAAGCCGTCTCAGAAGAAGACCACGCTACTCAGGGAGGAGCCATGATATCGCCCGCACGTTTGCGCACGCTGGCGCTTGCGATCAAACGACGAATCAGAAATTCTCTCGGCAGCGAGGTCGATCCCTATCCGGCGCGCCCTGAAGGCATTCATCTGAGTCCGAGCGAATGCCATATCCTGGATTATGACGCCGCGCCATTGCGCCTTTCGTGGCAAAACACTGGCGATAAAGATGCCGCCCTATGGCAGAAAACCGCGCGCGCGAAATTGGCCGAGCTGAGCGGCTATTCAATGACCGAAGAGATCGCCGAAGCACGCCATGAACGCAGCCATGAGATGGCAAATAATCTGATCCGCAAAAGCTGCTATCTCCGTATCGGCGCGGCGCACGATATTCCTGTCCACATGATTTATAACCCGGATCTGCCGGGGCCGTTGCCGGTGATGATCTGCTTGCAGGGCACCAATTCAGGCATTCATCTGAGCTGGGGCGACGTGCGCCTGCCAATGGATGTGGAGCGTATCGCGCGCGGCTCGGAGAATGCCTTGCAGGCGGCGGCGCGCGGCTATATGGCCGTGGCGGTGGAGCAATCCTGCTTTGGCGAGCGGCGCGAGCGTCACTTGGCGAAAATTTCCAGTGATCCCTGTATAGATGCGGCCAATCATGCCCTGTTGCTGGGCCGTACGCTTCTGGGGGAGCGCGCTTCGGATGTCTCGGCGGTGATCACCTGGTTGGCAGGCGCCGCGCATGGCTTATCGCTCGACCTTGCCCGTCTGCATATAATGGGAAATTCATCCGGTGGCTCGACGGCGCTTTACGCCAGCGCGTTGGATGCTCGGGTTCGCGCGGCACTGGTTGGCGGCAGCGTCGGTTATATGCGCGATACAATTGGCCGGCGCCAGGATTCGAGCGGACAGAATGTCGTGCCGGGAGTTCTCAACTGGCTTGAGATGGACGATATCATCGCCCTCTCGGCGCCCCGTCCGATGCTGATTTTTGCCGGCAAGGAAGATCATATTTGGCCCTATGCGGGAGCGGCGGCGGTGGCTGAATCCGCCCGCTCGGTCTACCGTGCCCTGGCGGCGCCGGATAACTTGCAAACGGCGGCGGCGGAAGGTGGGCACAGCTATCACCCGAATGTTGCCTGGCCGGCCTTTGAGGCGTTGATGGCCGCTGCCGATTGACCAGGCCGCATGTTTGCGTAACCATCGTCGGCAGAGGGCTGCAAGATAGGTTTTCACACTCGCGCTAAGCCGCCTGCGAATTTAATTATGTATCCAGCTTACTTACTTACTTACTTACCTGAAAGCGGCTTAGACTTTCACCCGCGTGCCGGTAGGGTCGAAAAAGGCGCGCAAGGAGGCGTCCGCCGCGTAGTGCTCGCCGGCGATCTCGATTTCCCAATCACCGCTCTCGATGAAGTCTTTGGTGATGCCATCCGGGTGGTTGATATAGCCCATGCCGACTGAGGCGCCGAGGGTGAAGCCGTACGCGCCGGAGCTGATATAGCCAACGATATCACCGTCGCGGCGGATCAGTTCTTCGTGGAACAGCACCGGCTCGGAATCGCGTAGTTTGAACATGACGAGGCGCTTGGTCAGCGGGCCGGCTTCTTTTTGTCGCATCAGCACGTCGCGGCCAATGAAGCCGCCCGGCTTGTCGAGCTTGACGGTAAAGCCGAGACCGGCTTCAAGCGGTGTATCCTCGGGCGTTAGGTCCAGCTCATATTCTCGGTAGGCGCGCTCGGAACGAAGATGCTCAAGCGCGTGATAGCCAGCTGGCTTCAGCCCGAAATCGGCGCCCGCTTCCATCATCACATCGAACACCCCTTGAGAAAATTCGGTTGGGATATGCAGCTCCCATCCGAGCTTGCCCACATACGTCAGGCGATTGGTGATCACCCGCCCATAGCCGACATCGATCTCCTGCGAGGTGGCGAAAGGAAAGGCTGCATTGCTCAATTCAGCGTCCGTCACTTTGGCAAGAATATCCCGCGAGCGCGGGCCTTGCAGGGAAAGGACAGTGTAGGCTGAGGTGACATCGGTGAGCGTGACATTTTCATCGTTGCTTATGTGACGCTCGATCCACGCCTTGTCGCGCGGATGGATGGTGGCCGAGGAGATAATCAGATAGCGGTTCTCAGCCAGCCGGTTGACGGTGATATCTGTTTCGATGCCGCCGCGATTGTTGAGCATGTGGGTGTAGACCAGTTTGCCCACCGGCACATCGATATCACCGGCACAGAGGCGCTGCAGGAATTGGGTGGCATCGCGGCCCTGAATCAGGTGTTTGCCGAATGAACTTTGGTCGAGCAGGATCGCCGCCTCGCGCGCCGCCTGGCATTCCTTGGCCGTGTGCTCGAACCAATTGGGCGTGGTGTGGGAATAGATATTTTTCGTCGATATCCCTTCAGGCGCAAACCACATGGGGCGCTCCCAGCCCATGCCTTCGCCGAAGCTGGCATTCAATCCGGCCCATCGGTCATGCAGGGCGCTCTTGCGCACATTGCGCGATGTTTCCAGCTGATAATGCGGCCAGTGGGGCTTGTAATGCAGGCCGAGAATTTCGGCGGTGCGTTGGTGCAGATATTTCTTGTTGATTTGGAACGGATGATAGCGCGCCACGTCTACATTGCTGAGATCCATGGTCGGCTCGCCTTCGACAATCCATTCAGCCAGCGCCCGTCCGGCACCGGGGCCGAACTCGATGCCTTCGGAGTTATAGCCGGCGGAGATATAGCAATTGGGCAGGCCCGGCGCTTCGCCGAGCGCGAACAGCAGGTCGGGGGTAAAGCTTTCCGGGCCGTTGAAAAATGTGCCGATCCCGGCATTTTCTAAGTCCGGCAGAATTTCCATGGCACGGGTATAGGGCAGTTCGAACTGATCCCAATCCTCGGGCAGCTCAATAAAGGCGCTGTCACCCGGTAATTGATCTATGCGGAGCGGCTTGCCCGTCGGCTCAAACGCACCGACCAACCATTTACCGGCATCCTCTTTGACATACACATGCCCATCCGTGTCACGCAGTACCGGAAGATTGGGTGTGATCGCTTCCATCGGCTCGGTCACCACATAGAAATGCTCGCAGGCATAGAGCGGCACCCGCACACCGAGCTGCGCTGCAAGGTCCCGGGTCCAGAGGCCGCAGGCGAGGATCAGGGTTTCGCACTGAACGACACCCAGGCTGGTTTCAACTCGGTATTCGCCTGACGTGAGGCGTTCCAATTTTCCCACTGGGCAATTCTCAACCACCTTCACGCCTTGCTGACGCGCTCCGGCAATTAGTGACATGGTGCTGTCGACGGGATTGGTCTGGCCGTCCTTGGGGATATAGATGGCGCCTTCGATAACGCTCTCATTAATCGCCGGGTAGATTTCCTTGGCTTCCGCCGGGCTGATCATATGCGCTTCGATATCGAAGCTCTTGGCGATTGAGGCAACACGCTTAGTTTCGAACAGCCGGTCTTTGGTGCGGCAGACGCCAAGGGTGCCGTTTTGTTTGAAGCCGGTTGCCTGGCCGGTCTCGGCCTCAAGATTGGCGTAAAGCTCCACATTGTAGCGCGCCAGTTCGGTCAGGGCATGGCTGGTGCGCAACTGCATGATCAGGCCGGCGGCATGCCAAGTTGTGCCTGATGTGAGTTGGTTGCGCTCGAGGATCATCGTGTCGGTGCGGCCAAGCTTGGCCAGATGATAGGCGGCGCTGGCGCCGGCAATGCCGCCGCCGATGATCAGTGTTTGCACATGGGCGGGAAGTGACATTTTGCTACGGGTCCCCTATCGGCCATTCGCCAGGGCTTAAGCGCCTCGCGTGGGCTCTTTGAGCCTCTTTGAGCGGTTTGTTGTTGGCCACAATATCAACTCAAAAGGGCGAGCGAAGTCAATGCCGCATCACGCGCCAGCGCGGGCAATCCAGCGCGGTGTGGAAAGGTGGGGCATGCGCTTCTGGGCCTGCGCGAGCTCATCCTGGATGCGCAGCCCTTCATTCCATTTTTCCGTGCGCTCGGAGCGAGCGATGCCAAAGCGCGGTTTGCTGGTGACCGAGATCGATATTCAGAAGCAACTGCGTATGCTCGAACTTCACCGCGAGGTCGAGCGCCTGATCGCGCGTCGTGCGGCGCGCTTGGCGAGCCCGGGAGAGCGCCAGGAATTACTTCAAATCGCTGAAAATATGGCAGCGGCAGGGCGGGCGGACGACCAGGATGCTTTCACCACGGCGGATCGGCAATTAAATAGCATGATTGCGGAATGCGGGCGAAACGAGTTCGCCAATGAGGCGATAGACCAGTTGCAGGGTCTGTCGCGCCGCTTTTGGTATTGTTATCAGGCGCGTTTCGCCGATGTGGCAACCGCTACCGCCTTGCATCAATCCTTGGCGCTGGAAATCGCCAGCGGGGACGAGGCGGCGGCTGGCCACGTCAGCGATACCCTGCTCGACTATGTGAAATTTTTCACCCACGCTGTTCTTGAAGAATTCTGATAGAGCAAAACTCGAGCAGGTGAAAACACCCGACGTGACGCAGCGTCGCTCGCGGTTTTTGCGACAATAGCCGAGCGCGGATGCGCCCGCCTGGCGTTTGAGGGGTCAAACGAAAAAATATTAAACGTTGGCGCGCGCTACCATGGCGTTGAGCAGCACGTCACAGCCAGCAGCGAGATCGCTTGGCGTCGCTTCTTCGATCTCATTGTGGCTGATACCGTCTTCGCACGGGATGAAGATCATCGCTGTCGGTGCGACTTTGGATACGTACACCGCGTCATGGCCGGCGCCCGAGGTGATCGGGCGATTGGCGTGGCCAAGCGCATTGGCGGCATCCTGTACAGCGGCGACGCAATCCGCATCGAAGATCACCGGCTCTGAATACCAAATGCGTTTGAAATCGAGGCTGAGGCCGTTTTCGCTGGCTATCTTTTCGCACGCCGCCTGATATTCGCTTTCCATGCCGTCCAACGTGGTTGCGTCGGGATGGCGGATATCGGCGCGGAAAAATACCGAGCCGGGAATGACGTTGGTCGAATTGGGGCTCACTTCCATGAAGCCGATGGTGGTGCGGCCATCCGGCATGGCGGCTTCGCCGATGCGGTGCGCTTCAGTGATCATGCGCGCGACACCCACAAGCGCATCTTTGCGCCGCTCCATGGGGGTGGTGCCGGCGTGGCATTCCATGCCGGTTACTTCAATTTCAAACCAACGGATGCCCTGCACGCCCTGCACCACGCCGATGGTTTTTTCTTCCGCCTCAAGGATTGGCCCTTGCTCGATATGCGTTTCAAAAAACGCGCCGATCGGGCGCGGCGCGCATTTCATATCGCCGTCATAGCCGATGCGTTTGAGTTCACCGCCCAGGGTGTTGCCTTCGCGGTCTTCGCCGGCGAGGCCCTCTTCAAGGCTGAACTCGCCGCAAAACACGCCGGAGCCAATCATGGCCGGCGCAAAGCGCGAGCCTTCCTCGTTTGTCCAGGCGGAGATTTCAATTGGCGCGTTGGTCTCATAGTCGAGGTCGTTTAGACTGCGCACCACTTCGAGCCCGGCGAGAACGCCATAGATGCCGTCATATTTGCCGCCGGTGGGCTGGCTGTCGATATGGCTGCCGGTGCAGATGGGGGGGAGTGAATTATCTTTGCCGGGCCGGCGGGCAAAAATATTGCCCATCTCATCGACGCTGACGGTACAGCCCGCTGCCTCGCACCATTGCACATAAAGATCGCGCGCTGCCTTATCCTCATCGGTCAGGGCGAGGCGGCAGACGCCGCCCTTTTCCGTCGCGCCGATCTTGGCCATTTCCATCAGGCTGTCCCACAGGCGGTCGCCATTCACTCTCATGTTTTTCATTTTTTCTCTCTGTAAAAAAAGCGTTGTTATGATCATTGGCCCATATGCCTGCCCGCTGTCAAGATGAAGCGGCATGAATCAAAAGCACATTAATAATGAGGCCGCCGACCCGTTGGCTATCGACGCCGTGGCCGTTTTGCCCGATATACTGGCGCCCGGGCTTGATGTGGTGTTCTGTGGCTCGGCGGCAGGCAGCGCCTCAGCCAAGCTCGGCGCCTATTATGCC
>Ga0114999_10002139_pt1 | contig 26505 bp, 23 predicted proteins | sample ArcticOcean_MG_C_3_FD_89820 | JGI IMG/M metagenome (GOLD analysis project Ga0114999, IMG submission 89820) | Marine microbial communities from western Arctic Ocean - ArcticOcean_MG_CB8_126 | ecosystem: Environmental > Aquatic > Marine > Oceanic | place: Arctic Ocean: Canada Basin | collected...
GGCTGATCTCGACCGCGCGATGGATGAGTCTCGAGAGGGCAGTTGCAGTGGCGGTGGTCATCGTGCGCCAGTATATCAGCCGGACTGGTCGGTACTGCGATGACCACGTGGGGCGAGTCGGTCTGAGTCCCGGCCAGCAACTTTCTTGAGTCGCGTTGGGCAACCGGTGGCTATCGTTCGCGGGGCGGTCCGTCCCTGCCGCGCGGTCCCGGCGACCGACGCCGAGGGTCGTTGGCTTGCCGGGCCAATACCCGCATCGCATGCTTGCGGTCGTTGCCGGTGAGGTGGCGGCTGAGATCGATCATGTGGCGGTGGCTGGCCTCCTGGTAGCTGAGCGATTGGGAGCGCAATGCCGCGAGGGCTGTGGTCAGTTGCGCCTCGTCGAAATCGTCATCCATCAGCAATTGCCGAACTTCGCGCTGCGTGTTGCCCACGTCTCTGCGCAGTCCACGGACCTCCCGTTCATGTCCGCGAATGATGGGCCGAAGTTCCGCACGTTTTTCATCGCTGAGCCCGGATGTGATCCATCGCGCATGCGGGGGAAACGGTCTTCCTGGCCGATCCGACGTTCCAGAAAAGCGCGCGATGACCGTGCCAGCTACCACGAGGTTGGTGGCTAGCGAGAGTATGAGGAGCGCATTCAACAGCCGGCGCCGCACGTTACTCATAGTCATCGTCCGTCGCGAGTGCGATCAAATAGATTTCATCATCTGCGGTATAGAGATCGCCATTGCCATCGAGTAAGTCTGCAAATTGGTCCGGCAGGAGCGAGACATTGGCACCAAAGACCAGACCGACCACGAGTGGCAGCGCCGATGCGAGTACTGGCCGCCAGACAAGCGCCGGGTTGCTGGGCATCAACCAGTCAAACATTCGATCAAAGATGGTGGTGCGCCCCGAGATCTGATGCAGAATCCGGGCAGGCAGGTCGGGACTTGTGCTCACGCTATAGTCGTCAAGCAGTTGATCGAGTTGGCGTGCGCGCGTGAGGATTTCGGCACCCGCGTCATCGACGCGGGCGAATTCCAGCAGCCCGGCGCGATGCTCGACCGGCCAGCGTTCCGGTTCGGCGCCATAGGCATCGATGAGGTGACGAAACTTCTCGATGTTCATTTCAGTGTTCATTGTCTGCCGCCCATCAGTTTTTGTCTCAGCGTTCGCCGACCCCGCGAGAGCAAGGACTCAAGCGCGTCCACTGAAACGTCCAGTATATTCGCGGCTTCCCGATTCGAAAGCCCCTGGTGGTGGCACATGATGATGGCGGTTCGCTGGCGCTCCGGGAGGCTGGCGAGGGCAAGATCAATGCGCCTGGTTGCGACGGTTCCTGCGTGCTCATAATCGGGTTCTGAGCCCCCCGGCTCGGCTTCCGGGTCCTCAAGCGGTTGCAGGCGTCGATTTTTGCGGAAGAGATCCACGCAGAGGTTGTTGGCGATTCGATGCAGCCAGGTAGAAATGCGCGCCTGTCCAGGCCGCCAGGTATGGGCATGACTCCACAGTCGGATGAAGACTTCCTGGGTGATGTCGTCGGCATCGCTGCGATTGCCCGTGAGGCGCAGCGCGAATCGGTTGATCGATGGCAGTTGTGCGTTCATCACCTGCCGGTAGCTTGGCTGGTCACCCTCGGCAATGTGCTGCATTAGCGCATCTTCATTTGCGTCTTTCGTGTCGTCCATCGTTCCCCGGACACTCGCCCTGACGGCGGGGCGAGCGCCCTCATGTACAAATGGAGTCAACTATCTCTGCGATGCTTCTGAATCGACCTTCTGATCGACCTTCTGATCGACCCTTCCTGATCGACACACGGAAGCTGGGTGGCTACTCTTCCGGGCCGTCGTGCCTGCGATGCTTGCGCTTCATCCGGCGCTCGGCGCGCTTGCCCTTCCTGGCCTTCATACCACCTCGCATTTCCTTGCCAGTGATGAATCCGTCGCCGTCCCGATCCCGCCGGGCGAATGCCGTGGCCTTGCCTTCATCTGCGGTGATCATACCGTCGCTATTGGCGTCCACGCGGGCAAATCGTTCTGCGGTCTCGGCCTGCATTTTGTCCTGTTGTTTGGCGATGCGATTTTCCATCACTGACTGCATCTCTGCGAGCGTGACGCCGCCGTCACCGTCCTCGTCAAATTGCTTCACCATTCCTTCGTGGGGCCCCCGAAACTCTGATTCGGAAATCTGGCCATCGCCGTCCTCATCTATGTGTCGCAAGCGCCGGGCCCCTGGCCCTCGAGGACCAGGCCCGTCGCCCCGATGTTCCCAGCGTGCGTGATCGTGCTCGGCGGCACCATCGTCGTGTTCATCCGGTCCGGCATTGGCTGTTGTTGCGAGGAGCAGAATCGTCGTTGCCGCGGTTAGCGTGATTGGTTTCATGGTCGATTTCCTTGAATGTTCCAGTGACTTCTACGAACCGGGCGTTGATTGCCGTCGGTGCCAGGCGGTGTTTTTTGTTGGGAGACAGCCTCTCGGTCGACGCTGCATCCTGCGACGATGCCGCGTTAGAACGGTTTGACGATGACGAAGATGAGGATAGGTACGACGAGCACAAGGGGCGCCTCGTTCAGGAGCCTGAGGGACAACGAGGTGCCGATTTCATCACCCTGGTTCATGCGCGTGACCAGGTGGCCGCAATACATCTGATAGCCGACGAGCAGGGCGACGCAGCCCAGCTTGGCGTGCAACCAGTTACCTGATATGCCGAAGCCGAGCCACAACCAGGCGCCAAAGCCGATGGCAAGTGCCGCCATGATGAAGGAAAAGCGCTGCAGCTTGCTCGCCATCGTTATCAGGCGTCGGACGTCTTCGTCATTCGCGCGGCCCTCCGCGTAGTGCACCATTATTCGGGGTAAATAGAAGACGCCTGCCAACCAGGAGATGACAAACAGTACATGAAACACTTTGACCCAGAGCATCGCGGTCTCCCCGCCCGACAATAGAGTGGCGCGAGACTACCAGAAACGAGCGGACGGACCGTTGACGCGTTATCGGAATAGATCGCTTCGACGCTGTAGCTCTGCGGCCCATCAGTCACGGGCGGCGGACGGTTTGAACCTCCGGCCTCAATTTGAGCCTCGTTCTCAACCAAGCTCGCTCTCATCTAAGATATGCGGCTTAATCCAGATCCAGCAGCGAATAGCATGACAGCGTATCGAGGAGACCAACCCAGCGTCTTTGTGAGCTATTCGCACAAAGATGCAGAAGCGGGGTTCTCGGACCTTGCGCATCTGCACGACGGGGAGCCTCAATTGTGCAGACGCACAGATGGGGTGGCGACGCGAACGCTGCGGAAACGCAACCTCGGAAAGTCGATTGCGGACAGAAGCTCGCACTTAGCAATCAACCTCAGTTCTGTCTGGAAGAGATAGTCGGGAAAGGGCTCGCGTGATGGCTTGCCGCCTCCGGGCATAGACCCCCGCGCCGCCGGGCACTGTTTTGACATAGGGCCGCATCGTGGAAATCAGTACGGACATCTGGATCTTTGTCGGACTGATTGGCGTTGGCGCGGTGATGCAGAGTACATCCGGCTTTGCTCTCGGTCTCGTTGCCATCACGGGGATGTCGATTCTTGACCTCCGGAGCATTCCCTTCACAACGGCGGTGGTGGGCCTTATATCGCTGGTCAACTGCATGACGTCGCTCTCGCGAACCCACCGTTTGAATGACTGGCGACTGATCAGGTGGGTGACGTTGAGTTTGTTGCCGGGCCTCGTTGCCGGATTGGTTCTCCTTTCCTGGCTGGAAGCGCGGGATGCAGCGTTGCTGAAGCGTCTGCTCGGGGGGGTGGTGGTTGCTGCGGCTCTGTCGATGTTGGCGCGACCTGCGTCGGGCAGACGGTCTTCAGCGCCGGTTCTGGTGCTCGCAGGTTCTCTTGGGGGCCTCGTGTCCGGACTCTTTAGCGCGGGTGGCACCGCCCTCGGCTTCATGATGTATCGCCAGCCGATGCCGGTTGCACAGATTCGGGCAACGTTGCTCGGATTTCTCGTCATCGCGACCGTTTGCCGATCGGTCATAATCGGTCTGGACGGCCAGCTAACGCGTGAGGTGTTGTTGACGACTGCCATCGCTTTCCCGCTGGTCATCACAATTAGCCTTGTGGTGACGCGCGTCGCCGGGGGACTGCCAGATTTGCTGGTGCGACGCATGGCGGCGGGTTTGTTGGCAGTCGCCGGCACGCTGTTGTTGGTTGGATGAGTCCACGTTGCAGCGCAACCGGGTTGCCTCCTGACCGAGGTAGCCGGCACCTTTGCCGGGTTGTCGATGTCGTCAGAGTGACGTCCGGGAGAACCGATGCCAGCCGGCGGGCGATGGCGGATGCAGATTGTCGGCGGCTTCGCGAGCAATCGTTCGTCGGATTGCGTACCTTAGGGGACATAAAGAGTAGGAGGCTGCCGTGGTCAAGGATAAGTTGAGCTTCAATTTCAAGGTCGCCTATGGTGTCGGGCAGGCTGGCGAGGGCATGTTCGGTAGCGGACTCGGTTTCTTCCTGCTCTTCTATTACAGCCAGATTCTAGGGCTCAGCCCTGGGCTCGCGGGTTCTGCAATTGGCATTGCGGTGATGGTCGACGCGGTCTCCGACGTGCTCGCCGGGTCAGTGTCGGACCACTGGCGGTCTCGTCTCGGTCGTCGTCACCCGTTCATGTATGCGTCCTTCGTGCCGTTGTCACTCTGCTTTTTCCTTCTCTTCTTTCCGCTGGTGACTTCCGAGTGGGGTCTTTTCATCTGGCTCGCCGTCTTCACCAATGTTGCCCGCACGATGATGTCGTTGTACCACGTGCCGCACATTGCACTGGGTGCCGAAATCACGGAGGACATTCGGGACCGTACGGCCCTGGTCGCTTATCGGCAATTTTTCTCGAATGTCGGTGCCTTGTTTGCGTTGATGATGTTCTTTCTTGTGTTCTCTCCGCTCCTCGGTGAGGTGGGACGGTTCAACCGTGAGGCCTACACGCCGTGGGCGCTCGTTGTTGCGATTGCCATGGGCGTCACCATCTTCTGGAGCGCATGGGGAACGCGCTCGATCATTCCCTTACTCCCAAAGGTTCCCGAAGAACCGCGCGTTAGTCTCCTCGAAGTCCTGGCTCGCATCTTCACCGATTTCAAGGAGGTCGCGAGTAACAGGAACTTCCGCTACCTCTTCACGGGCGTGCTTGTCGTTTTCGTCATGGTCGGTGTCACAGGCACCCTCGACATCTACATGATCACGTACTTCTGGGAGTTGGACGACACGATCGTGCTACCCGTTCTCATTGCCTACGCGGTCGGCAACGCGCTTGGAACGTTTGCCTCGGTCAGCCTGTTCTCCGCGTGGGGCAAGAAGGCGTGTCTCGTCGTCGGCGGTCTGTCCTGGGCGTTCTTCCAGACCTTGCCGGTCGTCCTGCGGCTGGTCGGCTGGTTCCCGGAAAATGATGAGACCATGAGCGTCGGGGGTGTTGAGACAGTCCTCATCCTGCCGTTGCTCGTTGGGGTGAAGGTGATTCAGGGCTTCGCGACCGCGCAGGCCAACGTTGGCTACGGTTCGATGATGGCGGATGTGTGCGATGAGCACGAGCATCAGACGGGACGTCGTCAGGAGGGTGCTTTTTTCGCTGCGGTTGCGTTCTCGGCGAAGGCGACCAGTGGTTTCGGTGCCGTCATTGCGGGATGGGCGCTCGAATTCATCGACTGGCCCACCGGCTCTGACATTCGTACCGCTGCAGATGTGCCACCTGAGACCCTCATGAATCTTGGGCTCTTCTACGGCCCGTTGATCGCGTCACTTGGATTCATATCGGTCATCTTCTACACCCAATATCGACTAACACCCGAACGCCACGCGGAGATGTTGGAGGAACTCGCTGTCAGGCGAAAGGAGAACGCCGGAGCGGTCGCGACTCCGGGGGCGTAGCGCTGCTGCATGCCTCTGTATCCCCTTATCCGGACGTGGGAGAAGCGGTAAGGATGGAAAGAGGGGCATCATGGTCCATGCCAGCGCCAATCGCTGACGAAGAGGTTTCGGCTGTGATCTCACGACTGATCGGCGATCCAGAGCTTGTCAGACAGTTGGGTCGACTGGTGCTGCCACCGTGGATGAAGGGCTTTTTGGGTAGTGGCTGGCCAGCGTCGGCTTATGTGCGGCGCCGGCTTGCCGGCATCGACGACGTGGCGGGCTTCCAACGCTTGGTGGCGCAGTTTGTGCTCAGGCTCGTACGCGAGACGACTCGTTCGTTTACGCAGACGGGTCTTGGGGCGTTGTCACCGGACCGGGCGTTTGTCTTCGTCGGAAATCATCGTGACATCGCCACTGATTCACTGTTGCTTAACTACGCGCTGTACGTTGACCATCGGGCAACGGTGAGGATCGCAGTTGGCAGTAACCTTGACGTGATGCCGTTCGTGATTGACATCATTCGCCTGAATAAGGGCTTTTTCGTGCCACGTGGCGAGGGCGTCGACCGCCGAAGGTACAGCGCGCTGCTCGAGACGGCCGACTACATTGCCGGATCCATAAGAGGTGGTGAGTCGGTCTGGATCGCACAGCGGGAAGGTCGGTCCAAGGACGGGTTTGATGCGACCGACCCGTCCGTTTTGAAGATGCTGACGCTACCTCGTCGGAAAGAAATTCCAGGCGATGTGCTGGCAGATCTTCACCTCGTTCCTGTCTCCATTTCTTATGAGTTTGATCCATGCGACGGGCGCAAGGCGGCCGAATTGGCTGCGATCGAACGTGACGGGGTTTATAAGAAAGGCGTCGATGAGGACATCAGCAGCCTCAGGCTTGGGCTCGCCGGCTACAAGGGCCGGGTCTGCCTCAGGATCGGCACTGAACTTGATACCCGGGGGCTCTCCGGCGATGAAGTCGCGAGGGCGATCGACTTGCAGGTGCTCGGTGGACAACAGTTGTTCGCGTGCAACTACGTTGCGCTCTCGATGTTACGGGTGGCGCCGTATTCGGAGGTCTGGAACGCGTTGCAGAGTAACATCACGGTCACAAGCGCTGAGCGAGAGCAACTGCTGCGACGTCTGCCTGACGACCCTCTCGAACGGCTATGGTGCCTTCGCAGTTATGCGAATCCGGTGGTCGCAAAATGGAAAGGGAATGCTGGTGGTCTGGAACCGATGTCAGATTAAGGTGATCAGAAGTGGCGAGATCGGCTCGCGGTAGCCCCCGCACCTGTCAAAAACTGACGGCCAGCGGTGGTTCGTAGAGCATCGCCGTCTGCTCTCGTAGTTCGAGGATGTGATCAGACCAATAGCGTTCTGCTGCGAAAAACGGAAACGCGCGGGGAAATGCCGGGTCGTGCCAGCGCCGTGCGATCCACGCCGTGTGGTACAGCATCCGTAACGCGCGCAGTGGCTCAATGAGCGGGATGGTTGCGTAGTCGAATTCGCAGAACCCGGTGTAGGCGCGCAGGATCGCGTCCAGTTGAATTGACATCATCTCGCGATCACCAGACAACAACATCCAGAGATCCTGGACAGCCGGTCCGTTGCGAGCATCGTCGAAGTCGACGAAATGAGGAATCTCGTTACGCCAGAGGACATTGCCCATGTGGCAGTCACCGTGCAGGCGTATGGAGTGGTAACTAACGCGGGAAAAGTGCGTTTCCAACTCGTCCAGTAACTGTGCCGAGACCGTCGAGTACGCCTCGAGAAGACCCGGAGGAATAAAGCCCTCATCAAGCAGGAAGTCGCGGGCATCGTGGCCAAACTCGGTGATGGTGAAGTGAGGACGGTCGATGAATCCCTGGCGGCTGCCACAGGCGTGAATTCGGGCGATGCTACGCGCGATGATCTTCAGGCACTCGACGTCGTCGATTGCCGGGGCACGACCGCCCTGCTGGGGGTAGACGGCAAAGCGAAAATCGGCGTGCTCGTGCAGGGTACTGTCATCGATGAGCAGAGGGGGAACCACGCTCAGTTCAAGCTCCGCGAGTTCCAGCGTGAAGTCGTGCTCTTCGAGGATTTGCTCGTCGGTCCAGCGCTCTGCACGATAGAATTTGCCGATGACCGGAGTGCTGTCCTCGATGCCGATCTGCACGACGCGATTTTCGTAACTGTTTAGTTCCTGGATCCGTGCGTCGGGCCTGAAACCGACCGATTCCACCGCATCCATGATTACATCAGGAGACAGGGCGGCAAAGGGGTGTGAATCAGTCATGGATGAACCTGCAAGGTTTGAACGACATATCGGATTTCGCGTTCGCGTTGTGAGTCTTCATCATGAAAAGAGCCGCACGCAAGCACTTTTTTCAGCGCCTCGTAGTCGGTACCTGTCAGACATCGGGCGTTGTCGCCGATGTTCCGGGCGGGTCATTCCGATCCTGGTCGAGGAACTCAGTTAACAGGGCCACGCTCTTGATTTGGACGTAGACGTCTTGCCCGACGGTGAGCCCAAGCCGATCGCGGGACTTGCGCGTTATCCGGGCAAGCAGATATTGCGGGCCTATTGCGAGGCGGACAAGCTGGCTGGGCGTTTGCGTGTTTTCAATCTCTGCGACGGTCGCCTGCAGGATGTTGAGGATGCTGGTGTTGGTCGGTTGGGTGGTCGCGATGCTGACGTCCCGGGCCGGAATGCGCACCCGCACGCGTCGCCCGGGCGTAAGCGCTCCGGTTGCGACGCTGATTTCGCCGCCCGCAAACGTCAGCGTTGACAGGCCGTAGTCGTCAGAGGTCGCGCCGACCTCACAGTCGATGACGCTCGCAGCGGACTCGGAGTGGGCGATGTCTGGCTCGATCAGGGTACTCAGTTCAAACACGCTGCCTTCGGCCGTGACGCGGCCGGCGTCCAGCAGGTACACGTAATCGGCGAGGTAGGTGATCTCTTCGATCGAGTGGCTGACGTACACCATAGGTACGCCGAGAACGCGGTGTAGTCGGGCGAGATAAGGCAGGATGCGTGAGCGTGCCGCAACGTCTACAGAACCCAGCGGTTCATCCATCAATATGCAGCGCGGACCGTTGAGTAAGACGCGAGCAATCGCGACGCGCTGACTCTCGCCGCCCGACAGTTCTGCGACCGGCTTGGGTAGAAGAGCGCGGAGGTCCATCCATTCGATGACCTGCTCGAGGGTCAGGTCATTGTCGGTCTTGCGGCGACGGATGGCATACATGAGATTGCCGGCGACATTGAGATGTGGCAATAGCTGCTGTCGTTGGAAGACGAAGCCAGCGCCGCGTGCGTGGATCGGATGGCGGTATTTGCCGCGGCTCCAGGTTTCGCCGTCCATGTTGATATCGATCGTGTCCGCAGGGCTGCCCGCATCCAGGCCTGCCAGCAGCCGCAGAATTGTCGTCTTGCCGGAACCGGATGGACCGTAGAGCGCGGTAATACCGGTGTCACGGATATCGAGGCTGACGTCGATCGTGAACCCGGACTCACGTTGGACGTGGAATGTTGCTTGCAGACCCATTAACCCAGCGTCCTCATCGAAAGGCGCCGGTTGAATGCATAGATGCCAAGCAAAAGCAGGAACGAAAAGCCAAGAAGGCCGACGGACAAGCGGTGTGCCTTCGCGTACTGCAGCGTTTCGACATGTTCGAAGATGGTGATGGACAGAACCCGGGTCTCCCCGGGAATGCTGCCGCCAATCATGAGCACGATGCCAAACTCGCCGATTGTGTGCGCGAAGGCGAGAGCGCCTGCGGTCACGAAACCTCGACGCGCGAGCGGAACCGCCACGGTGAAAAATCGGTCGAGCGGCGCTGCTCCGAGTGATGCGGCGGCCTCGAGGATGCTGTCCTCAATACTCTCAAAGGCGACCTGCAGGGGTTGCACGAAAAACGGCAAAGAATAGACGACCGATCCAAGTACGAGACCGGTGAACGTAAACGCGAGGCGTTCTCCAGTCAGTTGCCCGTAGAGCGCGCCAATCGGGCCGTCAGGCGCGAACGCAATGAGTAGGTAAAAGCCAATAACAGTCGGCGGCAGGATGAGTGGCAGCGCCACCAGCGGCTCAATCACGATGCGTGCGGCCGACCGCGAGCGCGCGAGCCACCAGGCGAGTGGCGTCGCGACTACCAGCAGGACCAGGGTCGTGATTAAAGCGAGCCTGACCGTGAGCCACAGGGCAATCAGATCGGGGTCGTTCACGGCACCCGGTAGCCGTGATCCTGAATGATCCGGCGGGCGGTCGGCGATTGCATAAACCGGGTGAACTCGACGGCGTGTGGCCCGTCTGTGAGGCGCACCGCTTGCTGCACCAGGGGTGGGTGCATTGAGCCACGGACCTCGCTGTATTCCATCGACGGGGTTGACCTCGCCAGCAGCAGAGACAGCGCGACGAGTCCGGCCTCGGCGTTCCCGGTATCAACAAACTGGAATGCTTGGCTGACGCTATTGCCGTGGATCAGACGCATCGGTTGCGGGGCTTGTGAAATATCGAGGATGTGTTGTGCGGCGGCACCATACGGTGCGGTCGCGGGGTTTGCGATTGCAAGGTTGCCGGCAAGTTGAGAGAGATCTGCGAGTTTTGGGGCGTCGCTCCCGGGAATCCAGAGCGCGAGGCGCCCGATAGCGTAGGTGAAGCGCTCATGGCTGAGGCCCCGCTCGTCGAGTCGTTGGGGCCGCGCGGCATCCGCTGACAGGAAGATGTCAAACGGTGCGCCATGAACGATCTGCGCGTGCAGCGTGCCGGTTGATGCACTGCTGATCTGGACCGTATGCCGGTGGAGCGCGCTGAACACCGGCGCCAGGGCATCCATTGTGGGGCGGAAGTTGGCGGCCACCGCCAATCGCACCTCTGCTGCTGTCGCACAGGATGCCCAGACAAGAGATAGCGTCACCCAGGCGACCGCCGCTCGATGCACCAGTCGCCGGGTCGTAATCTGCGGGCAGTCCGCTCGCGGCGAATCGCCAGGAAGGGGACCGATGGTCATGCCGAATCGGGTGTTAGGTGGCAAGGTGTGGGTTCAAAGGACCACCTGTCCCGATTCGATACGCGAAATGTAGTCGTCGATCAGCCATCCGGATATCGAAACCCGGGGGGGACGATTAGGTAGCTCGTTGTAGTGAAACCACTGGGCGTCCGCGATCTCCTCTTCCTGCAACACGATCTCGCCGCCAGCGTACTCGGCATGGAACCCGAGCATCAACGAATTTGGAAACGGCCAGGACTGGCTTCCAAAATACGTCACGTTGCTCACCTGCACGCCGACCTCTTCGCGGACCTCACGATGAACAGTTTCCTCGATCGTCTCTCCCGGTTCGACGAATCCGGCGATGGTCGAATAGAAGTTGCCCCGTGCTTGCGCATTCTTTGCCAGCAACAGGTCTGCACCGCGCGTGATGAGAACGATGATGGATGGCGAAAGCCGGGGGTAGAAGGGAAGATTGCACTCGGCACATTTGAGCGACCTGTCCGAGTCAGATCGTTGGGTCGGCGCGCCGCACTGGCCGCAGAACTTGTTGTGCTGGTGCCACTCAACGATCTGCTTCGCGCGCCCGATCAGGTAAAAGACCGCTTCATCGACCTGACCCAGGAATGACCAGAGTGTTTCAAAGTCGTGCCCCGGCGGCGCTTCAGCATCGGCGTTGACTTCGGTCGCATAAATTGGGGTGCCGGCGACAACGCCGAGATAATGGTGAACCAGCGCCTCCTCACCGAGCCAGCGCCATTCATCTTGATTGAGCGGACGCCAGGGATGGACGCCGTCGACGCAAAGTACCTCGTTGTCGGAAATGACGATGTGATAGGCATCTTCGACACCTTCGGGCGGATTCTCGCCTGAAGTGAATTCTGTCGCGATATCGATGAATTCCCAATCCATACTGGATCCAACCCGCAGCTTTAGGTGGGCGCGACTTTACCATTTCCTGTGCACCGTGCGCGCGATGCAAACGACCTCAATGTTGCTTGCACCGGCGCGTGCCACCTCGCGGGCGACGGCGCTGACGGTAGATCCGGTCGTCATGACATCGTCAACGATTGCGATCCGGCGCCCGCGCAATCGGGGGCTCGCTTCGAAGGCGCGAATGAGATTGCTACGGCGCTCGCGAGCAGTGAGACCGCTCTGCGGCGGCGAGTCGACGATGCGGCGGCAAAGCCCTGGATCGACGGGAATCTGCGTGCTGGCAGAGAGGGACTGCGCGATCAACTCAGCCTGACTGAATCCGCGCGTCCGTCGTCGCCGCCGGTGGAGGGGAACCGGCACCAGCACATCGGGTCGATCATCTGACCACAAGTGCTCGCATTGGCGAGCCAATAACTCGGACAGAACACGGCCGGCGACCCGGTCACCGCCGAACTTGAAGCGTGTGATCAGGCCGGGAATCGGGGGTTGATAGAGAAAGCTGAAGCGGGTGGTCGAAAAGGGCGGGGGCTTGGCGATGCAGGTGCCGCAGCGATCTCCCACCGGGATTGGCAGACCGCATTGACGACAGACGCGACCGTGCCACGGCAGGTCCTCTTCGCAGCCGATGCAGAGATCGATGTTTCGATTGGTGGATGCCAGGCAGAGTGTGCAACGACCTGGAATCAGCGCATGCAGAAGCTGGTGTCCGACGCGACGTGCCGTCCGCCTGAACTGTCTGAACTGAAAGACGTATTTGAACCGCGAGATGTAATTTCGGGCGTGGGGTTCCCGAACGTTGTGACCCGAGCGGACATCCGCCTGAATGCGCGGTTGCATGCTCAACTGAAGATTCCGGGCAGCGGGTTGGTGGGTTTCCATTGCACCTCGCTATCTTGACGTCCCGGGTGCTTTGCTGGCAGCGACAGAGGCTGGGAAGCGCGTCAGAAAATGCTGAAGTCTGCGTCAGAGATCCGCCCTCAGGGCGGCGCTGGCGACACGTCGTCCTCTCTGCATGGGTGGGTGGCAGAGTTACACACCTTGATGCGGCGGAGCCACGTGGCCCAGGCTGCCACTTCGTCCTCGCCGACGATGGTCTCACCCTTGGCGAAGGATGCGACCTTGTAACGCACCCGAATGACGTAGGCGAGTTGTTCGCCCTTGATGGACTTGATGAACTTCAGTTCACCACGGCCGGTCCGGATATCCTTGCCGCACAGGTACATACCGAGCGCCGTCGGATAGCCGTTTTCGATCGCGTCGGACAGTTTGAAGAACTCACTATGGCGGCAGTTCTCCTGGTCCATCTGGTCCTGGTGAGACAGTATCTCGACCGGTTCTGCACTGCGCAGCGAGGCTGACGCCTCGAAGCTGACTTTGATCGTCCAGTTGCTCGCATCTTCGGGGCCCGGGACAAACTCCGAGATCCGCGTCTCGTCGAGGTTCATCTGGTAGATGCGGGTCCAGCCCTCCGGTGGCGTCGCGAGCAAATGTTCACCGGCCCGTTCGGGCAAGGACGCGAGAGTCGGGGCACCAGTGCACCCGGCTGTGCCGAGTGCAAGGCACAGCATGAGTGCTGACAAGGAGAGCGCTCTCGGTTCCACCCACCCTGGGCGATGACTATGATGGCCAGTCAATGTGTTCTCATCTCCGCCCATGTTCCTTTCTGTTGTCATCTTGACCTTCAGGTATCCCGGCTGTCGATCCTTGAAGGAGAAACGTCACCGCACCGGTGGATTCCGCGAACGCCTGGGTCGACAGACTGGCATCGCTATCGGCGAGGTGCGTGACCAGAGCAGTCTCAAACAGGGCGAGTGGCACGTTGCGGTCCTTGCGAACTCCCGGGCGTTGCTCGATCAACGGCTAGCAACCGTTGAGGCGGAAGCGTTACGGGTCGACGGCGTCATCGTCGGCCAGAAGATCGAGCGCATCGATTAGCAACTAACTCTTTGGCCAAAACCTCGCGCCTTCGACGGGTGGGCTTGTGTCTGGGTGGGCTTGTGGCCGGTTGGGCTTTTGACCGGGTGGCGCTTTCGACCAGGTGGCGCTTTCGACAAGGTCAACGGTGCACCACCTTGCTACAAGCGTGCGGCGCGGTACGGTTCCGGACCAGGCAACCGCGAACACCCCTACATGAACTCGAACGCTTCACGCTCGAGCGCAAGCAGTCGCCCCACCCAGTTGTCGATCAGTTCGAAATCGGGGTTGCTAAGTTCAAAGGCGCGGGACAGGTCGCGCAGAAAGCACTGTTCTTCGATCTCGAAAGCACCGTCTGCATAGGCGAGGCGGATGAGAGCGATCATCGCGACTGCCCGGACCTGCTTCGTGTCAAAGACCTCGTCCATTCCTTTGATGTTGAGATAACAGGCTTCCACGGATTCTGGCAGCGCCATCTCCCGACGCATGTCGCCCAGCATGCCCTGTTCCCCGGGAGACAGGTCGCCGTCCGAGACGACAACACTATGCGCGAGACAGATGAATGACTCCTGTTGCTTGCGGTTTAGCGTGCTGAGAAGCATGCCGTTACTCGGGCGCCTCAAGTTTGATGTTGTAGTTCTGGACGCGATCATCGCGAATGGTCGTCACCTTTACCGTGTCGCCCGGTTCGTGCTGTTCGAGGAGCGAAAGCAGCGTGTCCTCGTTAGTCACGGGGGCGTCGTTCACACCGATGATGATGTCACCGAGATGGATATTGCCCCGACGATCCTCCCGCACACCGATCAGGCCGGCGCGTGCCGCAGCGCGTCCTTTCTGTACGCTCATCACTGCGGCACCGCGTGTGCGGAACCGCTTCGCCCAGCCATCGCTCAGGAGGGTCACCCCTAATACCGGACGGTAAAGGCGCCCGTGCTCGATCAATTGGGGCATGATTTTCTTGATCGTGTTCACCGGGATCGCAAAGCCGATTCCGGCGCTGGCACCCGACGGGCTGTAGATCGCGGCGTTGATGCCAACCAGTTCACCCATCGAATTCAGCAGGGGGCCCCCGGAATTTCCGGGGTTGATGGCGGCATCAGTCTGGATGACATCCTTGATCGTGCGGTTGTCAGGCGACTTGATCTCGCGACCGAGGGCCGATATGACACCTACCGTCAGGGACGTGTCGAGTGCGAATGGATTGCCGATTGCGAGGACCTTGCGGCCCACGACAAGCGTGGATGAATCGCCGAGTGGAATCGGTTTCAGTTCTTCCTCGGGGGCGTCGATGCGGAGGACCGCGAGGTCTTTCTCTGGTGCCACGCCGACGATGGTCGCATCGTATTCATTGCCTGACTGCAGTGTGATCGTTACCTTGTTGGCGCCCGAGACCACGTGAAAATTGGTCACGATCAAGCCTTCCTCGTCCCATACGAATCCCGTGCCAGACCCTTGCGGGATCTCCATGACGTTCAGCGAGAAGAGTTGGCGACGCACCTGCGTATTAGTGACAAAAACAACAGCAGGGCTGACGTCGTGGAATACCGCGATGTTGTTACGCTCATCGTCGGTATAGAACGGATGCGAAGCAAGCTTGGGGTCATCGGTTGATTCGCTGGTCGCCACCGCAACGCTCAACGTCAGAACGATAGCAGCGAGGATGACGCCGGCTCGGGTAGGGAAATTCAAATGGCGTAGCTCAGTGTGCGATGGATGTCCTTTAGATCAGTGATTTCCGGTTGAGTTCCGAGTGCGTCTCGAGCAGGCGACGACCGTTAGCAGTCAGCCGACTACTGGGTGGAGGGCGTGGTCTTGTGAACGGTTTTCTCGGCAACGAGGAAGGCGTTGAGGTCGTAGATGTCCTGCGGATTGAGCGCACCAACGTTCGCCTTCAGGCGCAGGGTGTCCTTGATGTACCGATAGCGCGCGCTCGCGTATTGAAACTGGGCCAGGAATAATCGCTGCTGGGCGACGAGAACGTCGACGATGTTGCGTGTGCCGACCTCGTAGCCCGTCTCGGTCGCGTCAAGGGCGCTCTGGATCGACTCGATGTTCTTCAGTCTGGCGCGGACGCGGGCGACATCGGTGTTGATTGCTGAGAATAGATTGCGTGTCGACTCAACGGTCTGACGTTGCACGAGATCGAAGTTTCGCTGCGCCTGCTCCATCTGATATGCCGCCTGTTTGGAGGCGGAGCGGACAGCGCCACCCGAATAGAGGGGCACGTTGAGACTAAGCGAGATGTTCTGGGTGTCCGTCGGCCGGTTGTCGACCGCGCTGTGGTTGGCGCTCGCAAACGCATCGAGCGTCGGCAGGTGTTTGGCGCGCGCGCTTTGCAATTGTTTGCGGGTGACGTTCAATGATTCCCGCGCCGCGATCAGCTCCAGATTTTGCTGCAATGCGGTCTGCACCCAGGCTTCTTCGTCGTGAGGATCGGGGTAACCGACCGGGAAAACGTCGGAGAGCCCCGAGACATTGTCGAACTTTTCGCCCGTCAGTCGTAGTAGCGTTTCGAAGGTGACGACCTGGCCGCCCTCCGCCTCGATGACCGATACGGTTGACGTGTCGTATGCTGCCCGGGCCTCAAGTACATCGGTGATCGCCACAAGGCCGACGTCGAAGCGTTGCTGGACCTGCTCAAGCTGGCGTTGCACAGCGTCACGCTCTGCATTCGCCGATGTCAGAAGATCCTGGGCTTCAAGGATATTGAGATAGCCTTCGGCCGCACGCACGATGAGGTCCTGCTGGGCTGAGGCAAATTCCGCCTGCGCCTGGGCCTGCAAATTCTTGGCGCCGCGAAACAGGAACCAGGCATCCAGCCGGAAGATCGGCTGCTGAATGGAGAGCGTCCAGCTTTGACTTGAGCTGTCCTGGGTGACCGCGGTGCCAGGTGTTGCGATGACCTCGCCGAACGTGGGGCTGTCGGGGTTGGTGTCGATGCCGGCGCCGCCGCTGACCTCGAACGTTGTTTCCCGCTCGGTCAGATTGGCCCCGAGCCGCACCTGTGGCAGCAGCGCGGACCGCGCCTGGACAACCTGTTCGTTACGCGACATGAACGTCGCTTTCGCGATGCCGAGTTGGGGATCGTTATTAACCGCGATGTCGTAGATGGTGCGGAGGTCCGCCGCTACCGTGCTCTGGGCTAAAGACAAGCCGATGGCGACGGTAGCTAATCTCAGTGTGATCATGTGGTGCCTCTAGTTCGCGGACGCATCGTAGCATATGGCTCCTGGCTCCCCTATCCACGTTTGTTCGGGCCTGGTCAGCCTTTGCGCTGCCCCCTGCGTCACCCGTTGTGCTGCCCGAGGGGGGGGTAACAACGTGGCAATGTGTATGCGCCGCCAATGGCAGACCCCATGGGTCGCGGAACAGTCATTTTACGCGCGATGCCCTGGGCGCATCGTGTCTTGGGTGAACGGTGTTCTGGGTGAACCGTGTCTTGGGTGAATTGCCGGGGTGCTTCGCATGGTCAGTGAATTTACGTGCACCGACCTTAGACGGGTGGGTCTGCCGTTTGGTTTGAAGTCGTGCGCGACCGCGGACGGCACCGGTCGCAGTTTGCCGGTTCGGCCACAGGAGCGCGCTACGACTCATCGTTGGGTGCTTGCGCTGGCGCCGGGAACGCGTTGATCGCTGGCGGCTGAAACGGACCCATCCGATTCTGCAACCAACCTGCAACTGCGAGAGAAATGTCCTCCCGAAATGGCCGCGCGATGACTTGAATGCCAATCGGCAGACCCTTGTCATCGGTTCCCGCGCGGATAACGGTCGAAGGCCAGCCGGTCAGGTTGTAGGCAATTGTGTAGCTGTAATCGGCCATGTCGACCGGTTCTGAATGCAACGCGGCGGTTTTTGCATTTACCGGGCAGATGAGGACGTCGAAGTCGTTCCAGAAGCTCAGCATGGAGGACTTGAAGTTGTGCCAGAGCGTGATTACCTGGGCGAACTCGCGCGCGTCAATCGGGTCGATGGGTTCTCTGCCTGCGGGTCGCAAAAGGGGTGACGGCGTCGTGGTATGAGAGTCTTCCAGCAGCATGTCGACCATGTCGCCAGCGTCGGCCGAGAAGACCCGTGACGCGATGAATTGGGCCATTTCGACGCCCGTGGGCCGCGCTTCGCTGACGGCTGCGACGGCGGGGCGCATTGCCTGGGTTACGTTGTTGATGACGGTGATGGTATTGGCTTCTGGCGTACGAATGCCGTTGTCTGCGTGATAACTCACCCGCAGACGACTGAGATCTACGTTTGCGGGGTCGCCCAGGGTGGCATCGACGGCATGCGGATCGATCAGGTCCGGCCCGGCAATGATCGGTAAAACATAGGCCAGATCGTCGACGCAAGCCGCCATGGGGCCCGGTTGCGATGCGGGTGCCGTCAGCCCCGAGGTCGGCAACGCGTTGCCGGTGCAGGGTACGCGCCCGGTCGTTGGCTTGATCCCGGAGATGCCGCAGAAGTGGCTGGGGAGACGAATGCTGCCACCGGTGTCGGTGCCAATGTCCAGCAGCGAGGCGCCGGCCGCGATGAGCGCGGCGGCCCCGCCGCTGCTGCCACCTGGCGTCCGCTCGACGTCGTATGGGTTGTTGGTTCGTCCGTAGACCAGATTGTCGGTGCGAAACGAGAGCGTGAACTCCGGTGTATTGGTCTTGCCAAGGATAATGGCACCCGCGTCACGCAGGCGGGCGACGCAGGTCGCATCCTGCCCGGGTCGAACGTCCTTGCGCCCGAGCGTGCCCCAGGTCGTCGTTGCGTCCTTCGTATCAAGGCTGTCCTTGATCGTGATGGGCACGCCGTGTAACGGGCCCATAGGCGCGCCTTCCTTCCGCGCGGTGTCGGCGTTGGCGGCATGTGTCATTGCCCGCTCACCCATGTCGAAGACCATAGCGTTCAGAGCCCCGTTGACCTGGGCGATGCGGTCGAGATAGTCGCGCACGAGGGCTTCAGACGTAATTTCGCCCGATCTGACTGCGGCGGCCAACTTACGAATCGTTTGCATTTTGGTGACTTTGTAAACTTCAGGGCCGGTTACTATAGCCTTCCGTCAACCGTGCTTGCAGTGGTTTCAGCGGCCCCTGTGCTGGCTGAGTTCGGAGCCGCGGATTTGACGGATGTGTGGCGCGAGTGTTTAGCGTGTATTGAAGGTACCGAGCGGAGCGTTCCAGCAGTGGATTTCATTCTAAGCGTAGGCCGCCGGCGATCTTTTCCCTCGCGCTCGCGGTCATCCTCTTCCGGGTTTCCCAGCGCGTTGGTTACGAATACCTGAGTCTTGCCCGATTAAGTGCGGTCTTTGCGACCATCTCGTTGTGTCCGCTGTTCGCCTATGAGGCCACTAACGACCCGCGCATCTTCCTGCTGAGCGCCGCTTGCCAGGTCTGGTTCGCGCTGTTGATGCTCGCTGCGTCCGCGGACATTGTGGGTAAGCGGGTGTCTGCACTCTTCATGGTGTCGTTCTTCGGCGTTTTCCTCGTCTTCTATCTCTTTTCATCGACGATTGCGGGCGGCAATGAGTGGTTTGCGATCCAGATACCGGCGGTTGTCGCGACGGTCTGGGCGGGGACACTACTCGTGCGTTTTCGCCACCATGTTTTTGCGCAGTCTCTGCTTGCGTTCATTCTGTTCACCTATGCGACATTGTCGGTTGCGATGACCGGCTTCGTGGGTGACGTGTGGGGGATGCTCGTATTCGCCAATGCGGTTCTTGTAACGATGGCACTGACCGTGGTCCTCGTGCTTGCCGCAGAGCAGCTAATTGCCTCGCTCGGGGCCCGTGAAGAGTTACTCGACGCGGTGGAACGCGAGCGCGATCGTCTGCAGCAGAAGGTCGTTCAGAGCAAGAAGATGGAGAGTCTCGGCGCGCTCGCGGCCGGCATCGCACATGATTTCAATAACATGCTGACCGGCATCGTCGGCTATACCAACCTCGCGATGCGCAAATTGCCGCCGGATGGGGAGGCAATCAAAGGTCTCTACATGGTGATGTCTGGTGCGAGGCAAGCGGTCGACCTGACGTCGCAGATGCTCGCGTACACCGGCAAAGGACCGATTCACTTTGAGCCGCTGGACGTGACGGGAGTTGCGAATCGGATGCGGGGTCTGGTTGAGTCGGTGGTCGCCCGAAAAACGCGCGTCTTGTGGACGCTTGGGGGCAATCTGCCACGTATCAGGGGCGATGCCGGGCAGTTGGGACAGGTGCTGATGAATCTGGCGGTCAATGCGGCGGAATCGCTGGTTGGGCGCGAGGGGGGCACGATCGAGACCGGCCTCGCTGACGTCGATGCAAAAAAGATTCATGAAGGCATCGACGATGATGGCTTGCAACCAGGCGAGTTCGTCTACGTGCGCATTCGTGATGACGGCACCGGCGTCGATCCGCGCAACATGGGCAAAATATTCGATCCGTTCTTTTCCGAGAAGAACCGGAGTCAGGGGCTGGATCTGTCGTCGCTGTCAGGCATCGTCCGGCAGCACGGTGGTTTCGTCGATATGCGGTCGACGCCGGGTCGGGGTTCGGTGTTCACCGCATTCCTGCCACCACTCCTGGTTGACGAGGACCGGGGCGAACCGGGCGTCGCGGGCCGGCAGGGCGAGACGATCCCCGGGGAAATCCTGCTTGCGGATGACGATGTCCGCAGTCGTGAACTGATTGTTGATCTACTATCTGATTGGACGATCGTCGCCGTTGCAGATGGCCGCGAGGCTGCGGATCGGATGGAGCAGGACCCGTCGCAATTCCGCCTGGAGATTCTGGACTGCAACATGCCGCGGATGTCAGGCCCCGATGTCTATGCGCGACTTCGACAGGCGGACCGTGCGACACCTGTCATCCTGATGAGCGGCTATCACGAAGACCAGGTGTTGCGGGACATTACGAAGGACCCTAATGCGCGCTATCTGCAAAAGCCCTTCAACATCGAACTGCTGAAGTCATTGGTCGATGGCTTCGTGGGCGACGCACCCATCGCGGAAGGCGAGATCGGGGCGGCAGGGCTCGATCGCCCGGACCACCCCAACCCTCGGCGGGACAACATCATCCCATTTTTGTCAGACGGATCCTGAGTTGCTGACCATTGATCGGCTTGTCTTCAGCATCTCCGGAGTCAGCCGGAGAATCTGCCGCTGAGTGGCTGTCAGCCCAGTCCAGTATCGTGCGTTGCACCATCGACGTGCCAAGCGTCTCGTGCAGGATGTGGTCGCGGAACGCCTCCATCGCTTCGCCGAGTTCCGCGTCTGCGGCATACTCGATTGCGACACGGTCGGCAACGTGCAGCCCGTCGCTTTTGCGCCGGCGCTGGATGCGATTGATGGCTTCACGCGCGAGTCCTTCGTTAATCAGCGCAGCGTCAAGTTCGCAGTCGAGTTCCAGCGAGATATAACTGTCTGACACGGCATCCGACCCTGGCCGTGCCTCTCGGAAGACCAGGATGTCATCGCTCGACAACGTCTCACCATCGATTTGCAGGGAACCGTTGTCGTGTAGCAGACGCAGTGCCTCGCTGTCGAGACGAGCGATGGACTGGGCGATCGATTTAAAGCGCTTGCCGAAGCGTTTGCCGAGAACCGGTGAATTCGGCTTTGCATAGAGCTTGATGTATCGGGCTTCGTCTGTCGTGTAGACAACTTCCTTAACGTTCAGTTCTGCCATGAGGTAGGCCTCAAGTCGGCTGATCTCAGTGAGCAGCGCTTCGTTCTGATGGATAACGGTCAGGCGACGCAAGGGCACCTTGGTCTTGATCTTCTCCTGGTTGCGCTTCTGCCTGCCGAGCAGAATGAGATGTTGCATGCGCTCGACCGCCTGCTCGAGCAGTGGCTGGGTCAACACCGGGGTCGGCACCGGATAGTCGGCCAGGTGGACCGACAGTGGCAGACCCTCGTCATACTGTCGCAGGGCCTGGTGCAACGATTCCGACAGGAAGGGCGTGAACGGGGCCATCGTGATCGTGAATTCGGTCAGGGTGGTTGCCAGCGTATGGAATGCTGCCTGCTTGTCTTCGTCCAGGCCGCTTGCCCAGAACCGTGATCGATTGAGACGGATATACCAGTTGGTCAGGTCCTCGATGAAGCCGAAGAGGCCGGGCACGACGTTGTAGAGTCGATAGCCTTCCATTTCCACGCCAATTTTGGCTTTCAGAGTCTGGAGCCGCGACAGAATCCAGGCGTCCATGATGTTGGTGCTGATCGCGGGCGTCGCCTGCGGCTTCCACCCATCGATGCCAGCGTACGTATCCAGAAACCGGAATGCGTTCAGCCACGGCAGGAGGACCCGCCGGACCATGTCCTTGACGCCATCGTCAGTGAACCGCTGCTCCTCGGCACGCACCAGTCCCGAGTTGATTAGATACAGTCTCACGGCGTCGGCGCCGTATTCCTCGAACAGGTCGTCGGGCGGTGTGTAATTGCGAAGGCTTTTGGACATCTTCTGGCCGTCTTCTGCGAGAACGATGCCGTTTACCACGACATTCTTGAATGGATGGGTTCCAAACAGCGCGGTGCCGAGCACGATCAGCGTGTAGAACCAGCCCCGGGTCTGGTCCAGGCCCTCGGCGATGTACTCGGCCGGAAAGCCTTTCTCGAACAACGCCTGATTCTCAAACGGATAGTGCAGTTGGGCATACGGCATCGAGCCTGATTCAAACCAGCAGTCGAGCACTTCGGGGATGCGGCGGTACATGCCGGGTTCGCCGTCTTTGACGAAGGTCAGGTCATCGACGTTCTCGCGATGTAGGTCGTCGATCCGGGAACCTGTCAATTCGTAAAGCTCGTCGATCGAGCCGATGCAATGCATGTTGCCGGACTGATCATTGATCCAGATGGGTAGCGGCGTTCCCCAATAACGATTCCGCGAGATTGCCCAGTCGATGGCACCTTCCAGCCAGTTGCCCATGCGGCCATCACGAAGATGTTCAGGAATCCAGTTGATGTTCCGGTTCACGTCGGTGAGTTGCGCGCGCAGCCTGGTTACCTCGACGTACCAGGAATCCACCGTACGATAGATAATCGGCGTGTTCGAGCGGGGACACATGGGGTAGCTGTGCTCGATCACCTCCTGCCGGTACAGACTGCCATCCTGTTTGAGGCGCGCAATGATCGGCTTGTCCGCCGCCTTCACGGCGAGGCCCGCGAAATCGGTGACCTCGTCGGTGAACTGGCCGCGCATGTCGACTGGACATGTGAATGCCTCGATGTTGGCAGACTTGAAGATGCGGTAGTCGTCCTCGCCGAACGCCGGCGCCTGGTGTACGACGCCGGTGCCGCTCTCGGTCGACACGTAATCGTCTTCCAGGATCTGGAAAGCACCTTGCGCCGCTTCGCCTGCAAAGTAGTCGAAGAGCGGCCGGTATTTGCGGCCGACCAGATCGGCACCCGGAAACGGATCGGAAACCGTGACTTCACGGTCGCGGCTGAAATCTTGCTGGCGCGCGGCGGCCACGATAACGGTTCGGCCGAGTTCGGCGTCTGTCACCCGCACGTAGTCGATGTCACAGCCGACACAGAGAGCGAGATTTGAGGGCAGCGTCCACGGGGTTGTCGTCCACGCTGCGATGTACTCGTCACTGTCTTCCAGTTTGAACATGACGGTGATCGCCGGGTCTTGCACGTCCTTGTAGTTGGAGCCTGCTTCGAAATTTGACAGAACGGTGCCGAGCGCAGTCGAAAACGGCACGACTTTCAGGCCACGGTAGATGAGGCCCTTGTCCCACAGTTGCTTGACCACCCACCAGACCGACTCCATGTACCAGGGTTCCATGGTCTTGTAGTCGTTCTTGAAGTCGACCCAGCGCCCGAGGCGCGTGATCGTCTTCTCCCACTCGGTCGTGTAGCGCTGAACGATCGCCCGACACTCGTCGTTGTAGCCTTTCACACCCAGCTTCGCGACGGCCTCCTGGGACGACATGCCAAGTGACTTGTCGATTTCGTGCTCGATCGGCAATCCGTGGCAGTCCCAACCGAAGCGTCGCTGCACGTGAAAGCCTTTCATGGTGAAGTACCGCGGCACAACGTCTTTCAAGGTGGATGCGACCAGGTGCCCGTGGTGCGGTAGACCTGTGGCAAAAGGCGGGCCGTCGTAGAAAATGTACGGTGCGCCGTTACTGGTTTGTTGCAGCGTTTTTTGAAAGACGTCGTGCTCGTTCCAGTATTCAAGCACCTCGTGCTCGGCATCGACGAATGAGAATTTTTCGTTCCCAGGTTCCAACTTCACGTGTGTCACCAATAGTTGTGGAAGTTTGTGGCACGTGCCCTGACCTGCGGCGCGCGTTTCGGTTTGATTGCTTCACATTGGACCTGCGAACGGTTGCAGGCGGTCACACTCACAAGGCCGGGAAGCGGTCACCTTTCAATAAGAGCAAAGGTCAGTAAAAGCGAAGGTCAGTAAAAGCAAAGGATTAATACAAGCAAAGGGTCGGTAGAAACAAAGGGTCAGTAGAAACAACGATGAGCAAGGGAAAAGGTAAGCAGACGCAAAAAACCCGCCTACTGGCGGGTTTTTTCGATGAATCGTTTGACTCTCGTGGCGTTCAGCCCACCGCACTATGCGCAACAACGGCGCAAATGATTGTGCGAATAATTATGCCGATAGGTGTGAACAGATTCATGCGGCAGAGCTTGGTGCAAGCACAGATTGATGTCAAGTTACCGGGGGGCTGCGGTGTCGATGACCTTGCTGATAGAGGTCACAAGCAACTCGTGCTCAAGCGGCAGCATCCGCGCGGCCAGCGTCTCGGGTGTGTCATGCGCCAGGACCGGAATCGGCAACTGCGCGATCGTTGGCCCGGTATCGTACTCCGCGGTGACGTAATGGACGGTAATCCCGGTTTCGGAGTCGCCCCCTTCGATCACCGCCCGGTGCACGTGCATGCCATACATGCCCTGGCCGCCGTGTTTGGGCAGGAGGGCGGGGTGCGTGTTGATGATGACGGGAAAGCGCTTGCGCGTTACCGGGCCGACTTTCTTCATGTAGCCAGCTGTAACAACGATCTGGACGTCGTGCGTGGCCAGCGTCTCGGCAACGGCGACATCGAGTGCGCCGTCCCAATGATGCGTCTTGCCCGACAGGTGACAAGTCGGAATGTCGGCGGCTGCCGCGCGTGCTATCGCGCCAGACTGACTGTTGTTGCTGATGACAACTGTGACCCTGGCAGGTAGCGCACCGCGCTTGCAGGCATCCATGATCGCCTGAAGATTGGTACCCGTGTGCGACGCAAGGACGCCAATGTTGACCGGGCGGGCATCAGACACCGAACTGGTCTCGCAGCAGGTTCTTCTGAACTTTCCCCATGGCGTTGCGAGGCAGTTCATCAACAAAATATACGCGCTTGGCGACTTTGAAGTTAGCCAGTGTTCGCTTCAGGTGGTCGATGATGGCCGTATCTGTCAGCGCGTCATCCCGGCGGACGACGACGGCCGTGACCGCCTCGCCGAAATCGGGATGGGGCACACCAATCACGGCCGACTCCACCACGCCTTCGACGTCGTCGATGACACTCTCGATCTCCTTCGGATAGACGTTAAGTCCGCCGCTGATGATCAGATCCTTGCTTCGGCCGACAATAGAGACATAGCCGTCGGCATCGAGGGTGGCCAGATCGCCGGTCACGAAGTAGCCGTCATCCGTGAATTCATCGCGCGTCTTCTCCGGCAGTCGCCAGTAACCTTTGAAGACATTTGCACCGCGGACCTCAAGACTGCCGGTCGCCCCCGATGCGGCCGGAGCACCCACATCGTCGACGATGCGCCCGTCGACCCCCGGGAGCATGGGGCCGACGGTGCCGGCTTTGCGCTCATCATTTAACGGGTTAGACGTGTTCATGCCGGTCTCGGTCATGCCATACCGTTCAACAATCGTATGGCCCGTACGTTCATGAAACTCATCGAACGTGGTGCTCAGGAGGGGTGCTGAGCCACTTGTGAAGAGGCGCATGCTACGACATTGTTCCGATGTTAATCCGGGATTGGCAAGGAGGCGCGTGTAATTCGTCGGTACGCCCATGTAGACCGTTGCGGCCGGCAGCAAGCCGATCACCTCATCGGGGTCGAACTTCGCAAGAAAGACAATCGGGCTGCTGTTGCGCACCGGAATGTTGGTGCCGACGAACAGCCCGTGCACGTGAAAGACGGGCAGCGCGTGCAGCATGACATCGTCCTTCTGCCAGCCCCACGCGGCGTGCAGAACGTCGGTGTTCGACGCGAGGTTGCCGTGGCTGATCATCGCACCCTTCGGCTTGCCGGTTGTCCCGGAGGTGTAGAGAATCGCGGCGACCGTGTCGTCATCGCAGTCGTAAGCGTCGCCATTGGCACCCGTGCCAGCGCCTGCAAGGGTGAGGTCAGTGATCGAGCCGGTGCCCAGGGCATCGAGGGTTCGCACGTTGCAGAGACGGGCGAAGAACGCTTCCCGGGATGGGTCGCAAACAATCAGGGAGGGTTCGGCGTCGGCTACGAAGTACTCAAGTTCCTGGTCCTGGTACGCTGTGTTGAGGGGTAAAAAAATGAGCCCGGCGCGCAGGCAGGCGAAGTAGATGAACAGAAACTCGGCGCTCTTCTCCGTTTGGATGATCACGCGATCACCCGGAGCGAGACCTGCGCTCGCAAAGCCGTGTGCGTAAGCCGCGCAGCGCGCATCGAGGTCGCCGTACGTATACAGGTCGTTGCCGGAGGCGTCTCGCAGGAATGTTGTGCTGTGGTCGAAGTGCTGTGAAAAGTGCGAATAGACGTTCATGCGTGCGCTTCGTTTGAGGGATTGTCTTGGATCTGTCGAGGGGACACTGGGGGGCGCCCGTTTGTCCGCTATGCGCGTACCGTACGCGACATACGCGGTAATGATGCCGCCGCGAGGTA
>Ga0114999_10002141_pt1 | contig 26501 bp, 29 predicted proteins | sample ArcticOcean_MG_C_3_FD_89820 | JGI IMG/M metagenome (GOLD analysis project Ga0114999, IMG submission 89820) | Marine microbial communities from western Arctic Ocean - ArcticOcean_MG_CB8_126 | ecosystem: Environmental > Aquatic > Marine > Oceanic | place: Arctic Ocean: Canada Basin | collected...
ATGGCCAAATACGGCGAATTACGAGAAGAGTATTATGGTCGCGCCGCCTACGATTTTGGCGAACAGACACTGATATTGATGGCAACCGATCTCGATCTCGACGCCGGTCTGCGTGTGCTGCGGATGAATCTGGAATATTATCCCGAATCAGCAGATACACACGTCCAACTCGGCAACCTCCTGCTGCAAAGTGGTGAGCGTGAGGCGGGCATTGCGGCACTGCAGAAGGCGGTCAAACTCGACCCGAGAAATCGTTGGGCAAGGGGCCAACTGCGTCGCGCTAGAGAAGGGGACACGGCGCAGGACGAGGAGTGACCTCTGGCCAGACGGTCGGGACGTGGCTATTCTTTGCTGCATGTCCGAACAACCCTTGAACCGATCCATCACGATCGGTGCTGCCCAACAAGGACCGGTCCAGGGCGATGCTTCTCGCGCTGACGTGATCGAGCGTCTGATTGTGATGTTGCGGCAGGCGGCAGACGTTGGCTGCGATCTTGTCGTCTTCACCGAAGTCGCTCTGGTGCCCTTCTTCCCGCACTGGCATATCACTGATGAGGGTGTGCTCGATGCGTATTTCGAGCACCAGATGCCCGGGCCACAGACACAACCTCTTTTCGATGAGGCGGCTCGGCTTGGTGTCGGCTTTCATCTCGGATTCGCCGAATTGTCAACGGAAGAAGGCGAGATCCGCCGATACAACAGTAGTGTCCTGGTTAGCGCTGAGGGCCGGATCATCGGCAAGTATCGGAAGATTCACCTCCCCGGTTATGATCGCTACCAACCAGGACAGCCATTTCAGAATCTCGAGAAATTCTACTTTCGCGTCGGTGATCTCGGGTTTCCCACGTGGCGTGCCTTCGGGGGTGTTGTGGGTATGATGATTTGCAACGACCGGCGGTGGCCCGAGAGCTATCGCATGCTTGCCCTGCGGGGAGCGGAACTGATTGTCATGGGATACAACACGCCTGTGCACAATCCGGCCAATCCTTCGTCCGATCATCTTGCCGGATTCCACAATCACCTGAGTTTAGCCGCTGGCGCCTATCAGAATGCTGCATGGGTCGTTGCCGCCGCCAAAGCAGGAATCGAGGAAGGCGTCGAGCAGATCGGTGGCACTTGCGTTGTGGCCCCCACGGGGCAGATTGTGGCGCAGGCGACTACCCTGGAGGACGAACTGGTCGTGGCTCGTTGCGATCTCGATCTGACACAACGCCTGCGGCAGGCGACGCTGAATTTTTCAGCGCATCGCCGCATTGAGCACTACGAACTAATTGCACGCCGAACCGGATTCGGTACACCTGATGGAGAGGATGAGGATTGATCGTCGACGAAAACGCTCTACGTGAACAGGTAGAGGCGGCACAGGCGGCGGGCCAGGTAGCGGTCGATACCGAAATGGTATGGGAGCGCACGTTCTTCCCGGCCCTCGGTGTCGTTCAGCTCGGACTCGATCGGGAACAATGCGTTCTGGTCGATACCGTGGCCCTTGACGGGGAGATGGGAGATCTGGGCACACTGCTGGCCGACGCAGAAACGCAGAAGATTCTGCATGATGCGACCCAGGATCTGTCCATCCTCAAACGCGCCACAGGTGCGTCTCCGAGTAACATCTTTGATTCACGTCTTGCCTCGGGCTTTGCGGGTCTGGCTTCGACCATTTCTCTCAGAGACCTGCTCGTCGAATTGTTCGACATTGAACTCGACAAAACGGAGACGCGTACGGACTGGCTGCAGCGCCCTCTCGATCAAAAGCAGATCGGCTACGCAGAGGATGATGTTCGTTATTTGGTGGAGGCACGCGATGAACTGTGTCGTCGTGCCGAAGCGGCAGGATACCTACCCTGGCTCGAAGAGGAAATGGCGGGCTTGAATTCGCCCCAGATCTACGAAGAGCGCGACCCGCGTGAGGAATTCCGGCGTGTGAAAGGTTACGGCAAGCTGCGAGGTCGGGAGTTGGCCGTCCTGCGCGAGCTGGCCGTATGGCGCGAGGAGGCAGCCCGCACGTACGATCGACCGCGAGGTCGTATCGCGTCTGACAAGCTGCTGTTATTTCTGGCACAGCGACAGCCGGTCAAAAGCGAAGAGTTGGGCGAGGTGCGCTCCTTTCGGAAGAAGGAGATCGATCTGTATGGTGAGGCGATTCTCGCCGCAATCGACAAGGGGCGCACGTTATCTGAAGATCAGTGGCCCACTGGCCCACCTCGAGATCGCCATGATCGCGCCTTCGAAGATGGTGTGAGGGAGGCGATGGCCTATCTGCGCGAACGCAGTGAGGCCGAAGGCATCGATCCAGCCCTGGTGGCGACACGGTCCGAGGTGAAACAGCTTCTGCGGGATGGGGCAGCGGCGGATACGATGGATGACAATCGCCTCGCCCGGGGCTGGCGTCGGCAATTGATTGGTGACGATCTGCTTGTCCGTTGGGCCGAGAATGGTGGCGGTTCAGGCCAGTCAGAACACTAGAACAAAGAAAGGCGATGTCAGGACCTGATCCCGACATCGCCTTACTGATTTGCTAACGCGCCAATTTAGCGACGCTTGCGACCGCGACGATCCAAGCCCATCTCGGCCAAAGTTGCGATACGCTCCGCCTTCTTGCGGCGGCGAATGCTTTTCTGCAGGTCGAGCTTCTTCTGCACGGATGGCTTGGTGTAGAAACGCTTCCGCTTCAGATCTCGCAGCAGACCATTGCGCTTGGTCTTTGACGAAAATCGACGGAGGGCTCGCTCAAATGGCTCGTCATCGCTGATGACGACACTGAAATTCGGCATTGTTCGTTAGGCTCCCGGGCGCCGCATTGGGCGCGATTCATCTATCTCGGTTACTCTACAGGCACATAAAATAGGAATCAGTGCCCAGACTGGCAAGTTTAGGCCCAAACGAAGATGTCTGAATCACCCTCGTTGTAACCGATGAAAATGGCGAGCACGATCCGCGGATCATCGCCTACGACGGCTGGTACTTCGTGAACATGTCGCGTATTGAAGAAATACAGGTCCCCAGCTTGCAGATCGACCTGACAGCGGTCGAGGCCCTGCTCCTGGGCGTATTCATGGAAGGTATGGGCGCGAATGTGTGGCTGGATCTGCTCCGTCCACAGGCAGTGATGCAGCACGCCCTGTGTGGCACCGGTGCTCACGGCGTTCTGCACACATAATATCCCAGCAAATTGATGCTCAAAGCGAGACACGGCGTAGTTGAACCGTTTCTCTCGCAGGGTCACGTGATCGATGTGCGGCGGATATGCGTGACCATCATAATGAATCCGGAAGATCGCTGGGCCATACTCACGTCCATCGGGTTCCTTGGCTGTCTGTACCTGTTGTCCATCACCCGCCAGCTGCTGTAACGCGTCGTAGATGAACTCGACAGGATCTGCCAAGCCCTCGAAGAGATGGCCAAATAGGGCACGTGTCGTCTCGGCGTGTTCGAGGAAGGTTTCCTGGTCTGCACCGAGATTCCCGAGGCTAGTACCAATATCAATACGTCGGCGATCGCCTTCCTTTGCCGGCAATGTCGGATCACGCATGAGCTCGCGTTCGAGGAACCGTGCAACGAGGCCGTCGCAGTCAGCCGCAGCATAAGCGCCACGCAGAATGATCGCTGGCGTGTCTCCTATGGCGAGCGTGCGCAATGGATCGGCGTCGCGAGTGCGGATGGCATCGATGGAGTCTGCTTCGAGCGGATCCCAGGTCATGTGTGTGCATCTTTCAACAGGACGGTGTGAGGCTGCAGGGCACGGCGCAAATCTGGCCCCCAGGCTGTCGCCAAACAAGGGGGCGATGAAGGCGGATGGTTGTCGAGATTTGGCGCACAGGTGTTATTCACGTCCATGACCCCACGTGATGCACATCCAGACCTCAATCGTGATTTGACGTTCGTCCCCAGCGTTTGCGACACACCGCAGCACCTGTCGCCCGCTCAGATCGGCCAATACAACGAAAACGGCTATATCTTTCCCCTCGACGTGTATACGCCGGATGAGGTGGTGGCGAATCGTGCCTATTTCGATGAATTGATGGCGCAGGCCACGGCGGCTGGCTGGGACGCTTATTCGATCAACGGCTGGCAGGACCAATGTGCCGGAATGTATGACATGATCGTGGAACCACGAATTCTTGATTACGTGGAAGACCTGCTTGGCAGTCACCTGATCTGCTGGGGGGCGCACTTTTTCTGCAAAATGCCCGGGGACGTGCGCCACGTCAGTTGGCATCAGGACGCCTCATACTGGCCCTTGTCACCCAGCAAGACGGTGACCGTGTGGCTGGCCATCGATGACGCGGACGAAGGCAATGGCGCCATGACCGTCATACCAGGGTCCCATCTCCACGGGCAGATCGACTTTGATGACAGTGATGCGGCGCAGAACAACGTTCTGAATCAGATCGTCATCGATGCCGCCCAATACGGCGACGAACCCGTAGCACTGACGATGCAGGCAGGGCAGATTTCGCTGCACACTGATCTCCTGCTGCACGGGTCACAAGTCAATCTGTCGCAGCGCCGGCGGTGCGGGTTGACCATGCGCTTCGTGCCACCGGATGTGCACGCCCATAACGGCTGGAATCGTCGTGCCATCACCTGCCGTGGCAGTGATCCCACCGGTCACTGGCCGCACACGCCGCGCCCTGAGGGCGAGACGATTCCACCGAAGACACCAGCATGAGCCGCCGTCCGCGACTTCTCCATTTGGCACAGAACAAGGCGGATCCACGTGCCTGGACAGGTGCCTTTCGCGCTGCCATCGCTGAGATCGGCGACCTGCAGGTCGTTGAGGATGGCGACAATCTATCTGACGATGAGGCGGCGCAGGTCATCGGCGACTGTGAGATTCTCGTCACCAGCTGGGGTGCTCGTGCTATCCCTGGGTCGCTGGCGAAAGATCCGGGTGCCCTGACCTACATCTGCCACCTTACAGGGGCTTTGCGTCAGATGATTCCCGTCGAACTGATTGAGTCATCGATCCCCGTCACTAACTGGGGAGACGCCCCGGCACGTGCTGTGGCGGAGGGAGCGGTGACGCTACTGCTGGCGTCGTTGAAGAGTCTGCGACCCAGAATGCAGCGGATCGCTGAGGGCGACTGGCGGCCGACAGATGACTTTCGTTCGGGGATGCTGAATCGCCTCGATCTGGGCATTTACGGGTGTGGTTTTATTGGCAGATGCTTTATCGACATGGTGCGTCCTTTTGGTCCGACGCTGCGTGTATTTGATCCGTATATCGATGCAGTGCCTGAAGGATGTGAGCGGGTCCCTGATCTGGAGGCCCTCTTTGACCTGAGCCACACTGTCGCCATTCACGCCGGCCTTTCTTCTGAGACGGAAACAACGGTGACTGCACAGCTGTTGGCTCGTCTGCCGGAGGGTGGCATGCTCATCAATACGGGCCGCGGTGCGATCGTTGATCAGGAAGCCCTGTTTGCCGAACTGGAGACGGGACGTCTGCGCGCTGGTCTCGATGTTCTGCGGCCACCAGAAGAACTAGCAGCCGACCATCCGGCGCGAAGTTGGCCGAATCTGATCCTGACGGGTCACAGTCTGTCGCAGCCATTTCCCAAGGCATACGACGCGGCAGACGCCTTCGAACCCATGCACCACATCTGCCTCGACAATCTGCGTCGGCATGTGGGGGGAGAATCGCTACGATTCAAGATGGATCGGCGGCGCTACGAACTGAGTACCTGACGAAATATCAGATCACCATTGGCAACCTGCACGGCGAGTCTGCTGCGACGATCATCACGGGTCAGACCCGCTCGATGATCTGCGCCAGGAGATTGACGTCGATGTTGCCGCCACTGACGAGGACGGCAACGCGTTTGCCTTGTAGACCGGCGGCCCCATCCAGCCATGCCGCCAGGGACACGGCACCGGCTCCTTCTGCCACGATTTTCTCACTCTCGACCCAGGCGAGAATCGCGCCGGCGATCTGGTCCTCCGACACGGTGACCATGCGGTCCACTTAACGTTCGAGGACGGGGAAGGTGACTTCGCCGATTTGTTTGACGGCGATACCGTCGGCGAGACTGCCGATCCCCGCGTCAGCAGTCACTTGTCCCGCACTGAGTGACCGGCTGTTGCTCCAGCAATTCGAGACCGATCGTCCCCTGGCCGGCCATCACCATGGTTGCGCGGAGACCGAGTTGGTTGAGCCACATACGCCACGGCCTGGGCATGGTTGCCGGCGGCGGAGGCGATGATACCAGCCTGCCGTTCAACGGCACGAACGGCAGGCACACCGAGACTGCGCGCCGCGCTCCTTGAAGGAGCCCGTCATCTGCAGATTCTCAAGCTTCAGAAAGACCGCGTTACCTGTTCGCTGGCTGAGTGGTTTAGAGCGGGCCAGCTATGACACAGTCAACGGTCCAATTGCAGTGAAGGGTCCGATCTATTGTGCGTCTGGGGATGGTGGCATGAGCCTGTAAAGCGTTTAACAACAACATGTTGAAGAAAAGTCCCCCACTTGTACCCAACGATTGGGTCGCTATAGCATAACTTTTGCGCCTAAGCACTGAGACAGACAAGGGAGGCAGTAGATGAGGACGCTGGGGCATCACCGGCAAGGGCAACCTGTGCACTACCTGCCACCAGCCACGTCGTCAGCGGCCTCCGGTTCATTCCACGCAACTGTCGGATTCAGTCCGAAGCGGCCACTCAGGTCCCCTTGGGGCAGCCGGGTCACAGAGCTTTGGGGGATTGTGGGCAGATCGATGACCAGCAGAGGTGACGGCAGGCGGTTCAATTACGAGATTCTCTGCCATCGGCGACCAGACTCGTGGCACGATCATTGCCCCTTCAGTAGACGAGATCGAAACATCGTGCCTCCCGAAACCGCTGACATGAAGAGAGCGACCGACGCCAGGACGATTGCACCCCCTCGAGCCAACCTCGACGCCAAATTGTTGGCGCGCTACGGTCGACCAGGGCCTCGATACACATCCTATCCGATAGCCGTCGAATTTCTCGTAGGACTTCAGCGGCGGCGATTACCTGCAGCGTCTACAGTCACTTTCCGTCGATGACGAGATCTCTCTCTATATCCATGTGGAAACACGTTTTGGCATCGACTTCGCTGAAACCTTCGCCGTTGAACTGGCCGAATTGGCAGACGGGCCGGTTCAGGATGGCTTGGTCAACATCACACGGTCGGCGATTGAAGTGACCGACGGGGGCAACTGTTCGTGCGCAATGTCTACATGCCTTTCGATCGCCACCGACGCGAGAAGGCACGCAGTAAGCCGACCTTCTCACGCACGGTGTAGGGCTCGCGCCGCGTGATAGATTCCACGCGTTCGGGGGAACCCGCCTGGCTGCTACGCTGGTTGTGGTTCGTCGCAGCGGCATGTCTGCTGATGGTCGTCGTCGGCGGCGTTGTGCGCTTGACGCACTCAGGGTTGTCGATGACAAACTGGCGTCCCGTCTCTGGTATCATGCCGCCCTTGTCAGCGCAGCAGTGGCAAGTCGAGTTCGATGCATATCAGCAGACGCCGGAGTACAGACGTGTCAACGTGGGTATGAGCCTGGCCGAGTTCCAAACGATTTTCTGGCCAGAATTTGTGCACCGACTTCTCGGCCGTGTCGTTGGGCTTGTCGTGGCCGTGCCCCTGCTCATCGGTCTGGTGCGCCGTCGATTCCCCCCCTCTCTGCGACCACATGTGGTTGGCATTGGCCTGCTCTTTCTCGCGCAGGGGGTGATGGGTTGGCTGATGGTCAAAAGTGGCCTTGTCGACGATCCCAAGGTCAGTCCCTACAGGCTGGCCCTGCATCTGGCTCTGGCTCTGGGGCTGTTCGCCTGGTGCCTGGCTCTCATCTTTCAGCGCCGCTGGCCTCCACAGCCAAGGTTGATTGCGCCTCGCCTACGAATGCTGGCCCATGGCATGATGGCGGCGGTGATCGCACAGATTCTGATGGGTGCCCTCGTCGCGGGTCATCGCGCCGGGCATGCGTCCGACACGTTTCCACTGATGCACAACCGACTCATCCCGCGGGGAATGGGGGTCGACGATCCTTGGCTAGCGAATCTGGTGGCCAATCCTCTGACGATTCACTTCGAGCACCGCTGGTTTGCCTTCGTCGTGATGGCCCTGGCAACAGCGTTATTCGTCCACGTACGGTGCCAGGGTGGTCCGCCCATTCTGCGCACGGCGACCTTGGCACTTCTGCACATGCTCGGTTTGCAGATTTTGTTGGGTATTGCCACCATTCTGACGAATGTGCCCATATGGCTCGCCTCAATACATCAGCTGGGGGGCGTTCTCGTCTTTGCCCTCACCTGTCTGGTGTTGCAACAGACAAGGCAACATCCCGACCCTTGAGAAGTCGCGCATCTTGACACTCAGTTGACGATACCTGCTATTCGGACACAATTGTCCGATGAATAGGATAGTTGCCATGTCAGGGTCTACTGCAAGAAATTTTGGAGGCGCGCGGCACTGCGTGGCGAGCGCCACTGTGGATCCTCGTTGCTGGCTGGCTCCACAGTTGACCGTGATCGTCCACACGGTGGTTGGCCGCATCCAACGCCAATGCCAGATCCCCGTGGCGGCTGTCTATCTGCTTGGCTACCTTGCCTGGTCACGAGCCGAGCCGAGCCGGCGCAGATTTCGATGTCGCCCTGAGAGACTTGCGTCGTCTGGTGGTGACCACCCGTCCATCATGGTAGCCACAGTTGACACGAACATACTCTCTCGAAGAGATGAGGATGGTGATCGATGAGTGAGACCACGCGGCCTCCAAAGACGTACAAACGCTTCATCGAACAGTACCCAAAGCTAGCCCAGGCGTGGGATCTGATTGCAGCGCAGGGCGCCGATGGGCCCCTTGATGAACGTACACAACGATTGATTAAGCTCGGGATCGCCATGGGAGCGATGCGCACAGGGGCAGTGCACTCAGGCGTGCGCAAAGCCAGGGCCATGGGCATCTGTGAAGAGGAGATCGAGCAGGTTGTTGCCTTGGCCGCAGGGACCCTTGGCATGCCATCGACGGTGGCCAACTACAGTTGGGTTCGTGATGTGCTGGATACTGAGGATGAGTGATGATATTTAGTAAGGCATCGAAGTACGCGCTGCGTGCAGCGATTCATCTAGCCAGGTACGGCGAGCAGCCGCAATTGAGTCGGGACAATATCTTGCCAAGATTCTGCAAGATCTGGCTCGACATGGCGTGCTTACTTCTGCCAAGGGACGTGGTGGTGGATTTCGATTATCCGGATCGGGGCAGGATGTGGAATTGCTGAGGGTGGTGCGTGCCATCGAGGGGCAAGACTTCGGTGAGGGGTGTGTGTTGGGTCTGCCCGAGTGCAGCCCACATGATCCCTGCCCGTTGCATGAGCAATGGACAGGGATCCGTGATTCTCTTTTGCAGATGCTGGAGAAGACGAGTCTGTCGGACCTGTCCCCTTCGTCGAAATTGCTTGAGTAGGTCCGCGCGTGCACCGCGAGCACGCGGATTGCCACTGCCTTGAGAGCACGGCGCCTGGGTGATGTTCTATGCGCCTCTGTTGACGGCGATCATCGTCTATCGCGTCGACTCACTTCTGGCTCTGCTCCTGGTAGGCGGCTTGGCCACGCCGTTTTTTCGCCCAGAATGCACTTGCTCTGCTCCTGCGCGTAGGGGGTGACGCACTAAACATGGCGCTGGTTGTTTGTGTGTTGTGCGCTCGTGCTCGGCGATCGATTGATCTTGTGGGTAGAGGGGCATGGACGTGTGCTGTTACTCGGCGTGCCAGCGATCGTCTTGTTGAGTGGGCAGGCGCTCAAGCGCCGGTGGACACGTCGACAGATCGATCACCCTGGATTCGTGGGTGCTCTGGCATCGGGGTGGGATCAATGTCATCTACCATCTGCTGCTCGGCTTTGCGTCCGCCTGTACGTGCTGCTGCCTGAGCGGTGTGCCACTGGTCGCACCGGGTCTGACCCATGTCATCTGGATCGGCCTGGCGTCGTCGTTGGTATGGCGAGCCGTCGCACAGCCATTGATCCTCGTCGGCATCGGTGGGCCTTTCCTGTTTGGTATTGCGGGACCTATGCCGTGGATCACCATCCTGCGCTCTTCCAAAGCCTGACTTAAGCCACACTTGCGTTAGGGCATCGCACAGGGCACCTTCCGCGCGATAGTATCCTCTCTTCCCCTGTCAGGTTGGTACGTGCCCATGAGCGACGCCAGCGAAGCCCTCGAGTATCACCGTCAGTTTCCGGCGGGGAAACTGGAGGTGACGCCGACGAAACCCTTCCTCACGCAGCGCGACCTGTCCCTGGCTTACTCACCGGGGGTTGCCGAGCCCTGTCGCGAGATCGCCAAGGACCCCTCTACGGCGCGACTCTATACGGCGCGGGGGAATCTGGTTGGTGTGGTCACCAATGGCACGGCCGTGCTCGGACTCGGAAATATCGGTGCCCTCGCCGGCAAGCCGGTGATGGAAGGCAAAGCGATTCTCTTCAAGAAATTCGCTGATGTCGACGCCTTTGACATTGAGCTCGACACAGAAAATGTGGATGAGATCATCCGCGCCGTGGAACTGATGGCGCCAACTTTTGGAGCGATCAATCTCGAAGACATCGGTGCGCCCGCCTGTTTTGCCATCGAAGAGGCACTGCGCGCTTCCATGCCGATCCCCGTTTTCCACGATGACCAACATGGCACGGCGATCGTCAGCGGGGCGGCGATGCTCAATGCGATCGAACTGACGGGCAAGACGATTGATCAGATCCGCGTCGTCTATACCGGTGCCGGGGCGGCGGGTCTCGCTTGCGCTGCCTTTCACGAAACGCTCGGTGTGAAACCGGAGAATCGGGTGGTCTGCGACAGTCGCGGCGTGATCTACGCTGGTCGTGACAGCGGCATGAACGACTACAAGCAGCGAGTCGCCATCAAGACGGATCTGCGCACACTTGAAGAGGCGATGGATGGGGCGGATGTGTTCATGGGGTTGTCTGGACCAGGAACGATGACGGCGGCCATGCTCAAGACCATGGCTCCTGACCCGCTGGTCTTCGCCATGGCGAATCCGGATCCTGAGATTCCCTACGACGAGGCCAAGGAGGCACGGCCGGATGCGATCGTCGCCACGGGTCGCTCAGACTATCCCAATCAAGTGAACAATGTCCTCGCCTTCCCGGCGATCTTCCGTGGTGCCCTCGACGCGCATGCGTCTAGCATCAATGAAGAGATGAAAAAGGCCGTCGCTCTCACGCTGGCGGAGATGGTACGGGAAGAGACACCAGATCAGGTGCTGCGCGCCTATGGCATGGATCGTCTCCGCTTTGGTCCTGAATACATCCTGCCAAAACCCTTTGATCCGCGTGTCGTGGTACGAGCCGCGCACGCCGTAGCTGCCGCTGCCGTTGACAGCGGTGTCGCCGGACGCGAGATGGATCTGGACGCGTACGCCCGAGAGCTCGAGTTGCGTCTGGGGCAGAGTCGGCAGGCGGTGCAAGTCGTGGTGATGCGAGCAGCGACAGACCCCAAACGCATCGTGTTTCCTGGTGGGGATCAGCCAAGGGTCCTGCGCGCATGCCGGATCATTGCTGACGAGGGGATTGCACATCCAGTCGTGATCGGACCCCAACGGCAGATCGCACAACAACTGGACGAACTTGGCTATGGCGACGACTTCGTCACCATCGTCGATCCAATGGAGTTTTCACAGCGAGAGACTTACGCGGAAGAGCTCTTTCAGTTGCGCCAGCGCAAAGGGCTCACGCGGGCAGAAGCGCGCGAGCTACTGACACACCGACACTATCTGGGACCGATGATGGTGCGGATGGGAGATGCAGACGGACTGATCGGTGGTCTCGTCCACAAGTATGCCGATACGATCCGACCCGCCCTGCAAACGATCGGTCTCGATGCGAAGGCTCGTTTGGTGGCGGGAACCTATATGATGGTGTTCAAGAGCGAACTCATGTTCTTCGCCGACCCCGTCATCAATATCGATCCGAGTGCCGAAGAATTGGCCGAAATTGCTCTGTGTACAGCGGAAACCGCAAGAAGCTTCGATGTGGAGCCGCGTGTGGCGATGCTGTCGTTTTCTAACTTTGGCAGCTCGCGTCATCCGCAGGCGGATAAGGTCCGGCAGGCAACGAAGATTGTGCGAGATAGGGCACCGGACCTGATGGTGGAGGGCGAGATGCAGGTCGATCTGGCGCTGACGCCGTCGATGCTGGAAGAGACCTATCCCTTCGCAGAGCTCACGGGTCGTGCCAATGTGCTGATTTTCCCCGATTTGTCATCGGCGAATGTCGCCTACAAATTGACGCAATGCCTGGCTGGCGCCGAGGCGGTGGGTCCCATTCTGATGGGCTTCGATAAGCCAGTTCATCTGATGCCTTCAAACTCGACGGTCGAGCAGATCGTGCAATTGACGGCAGTCGCCGTTGTCGACGCTCAGAAGAGCACTGGCTAGCCTCAGATAGCGTGCTGCCGGGTTTCCGGGACCAGCATGACCTGCAACCTCTCGATGATCTGCCGCAACACGTCCATCGGTGCAGCCTCGGCATCGACGGTGCGGATCTTGTCGGTAGGGTAGAGCTCGACAACGGGCGCCGTGGCAGCTTCATCTTCCTGAAATCGACGACGCACAACCTCGGGGTTGGTATCGTCTCGTCGATTCTCCTGCAGAGCTCTTTTGTGAATACGCTCAACCATGGCCGCTTGTGCCGCTTGCAGAGGTAACAGTAAAAGCATATCGACATTATCTGCGAGCACCTCTGCCTGCTGAGCCGAGCGGGGAATGCCGTCGAGGAGCAGGACCTCCCGCTTGATATCGAACTGCCCTGACGTCGCCATGCGTTCCATGTGGACGGGAATGGGACATATGAAAACCCCGGGGCACAGGCTCGTGCACCGGCCTCCCCAGACAAGCGCGAAGGCCGCGGCAAGACCTACATCCATCACCCAGGCCTCCTCGTCACGCTTGGTGCTATCCGTCTACGGCAACGAGCGTCAGACCGAGTGCCTTCTCGGCAGCCTGGAGACTGCTGAGGTCTTCCGCAGACAGACTTGCCGGTTCGCCAGGGACGCTGCTCAAGGCAACGATGCAGCGACCGGTCTGCTTTTCCAGGTCCTGAATGGTATCCAACTGCTGGGCTGAAAGCTGGGCGACACTGAAAATCACGGAGAGACCTCCGGGAGAAGAGGATATTATTTTTCGTCGTCGGCACGCGCCTTAACGAGTTCTGATTCGATTTTGGCAATCGCCGGAGCAAGATCCTCCAGTTCGCGGCGGTAATTGTCTACATCCAACGGCGCCTGACTGCGACGCACGTCGGCATTTTCCTGCAGGATCTCGGCCTGATCACAATCGGCTCGCGAACGTTTTTCTTCGGGTATGAGCACATCGCAACCGCGGCACAATTGGGTCAGCATCTTCGTCGTGTATCCACACGCAGGGCAGGCACACTGTATTCAGGCATAACGTCTCATACTAGTTTATTGATCAATTAATCAATCAGAAGACTCCTCCTCAGTCCATCGTCCATTAGGCCGAATATTACACGCGCGTGTAATAAAGGATTTCAAGATAAGATATATAACTTGTTTATTTTAAGTATGTTAAGACTATTTAACCGCATGCGGATACCAACGAGGTATGGGTCAACGATTGAGACTCGTTCCAAGGGGGGATGAGGTTTCCCCCGAGGTCCCGTGCTGAAGCCCTGAGCTGAGATTCCGCACACATCTCAATCCCACCGCCAGGCGAGGGTCAACAAAGGCCTCTGCGTGTAGATACCCCCACCGTGTTGGCAACGGGCCGAAAGAGCAAGGGCCGACCCGACAAGTTGACCGGATCGAGTTGCGACTGGATCGACAGGCGGCGGCGACCGACATTTCTCAGCATCTGCCCGCTTACAGCTGCACCGTCATGTCCCAGGAGGAGTACCAGGATGAAGATCAAACAGATTACTGCCTATCCCGTGTTCATTCCCTATGAAGCGCCCGTTGGCCCCTACGTAGGCCGGCCCCGTTCAGATCGGACTGACGAGCGCAATGCGGGAACCCTCGGCGCGACGGCGTTGATTGTGCGTATCGATTCCGACGAGGCGTTCACCGGGTGGGGTGAAGGCACGGGCACCCTGTCGGCGGACGACATCGCTCCTTTTTACGGTGCCGAGGCGTTGAATATCGAAGGGGCCCTGGCGATCACCGCTCAGGCCGGCATCGGCGCAGGGCCCGCGTCCGGCATCGAAATGGCCTTGTGGGACCTGCAGGGCAAGGTGGCGGGGCTGCCCGTGCACACGCTGCTCGGTGGGCGTGTGCGGGACCGTGCCGACTTCACAGCGTGTATGGGCATCAAGGAACCTGCTGAAGCGGCGGAAACAGCACGGATCTACTACGAGCGCTGGGGATTCACGTCGATCAAGACCAAAGCTGGCCACGACGCCCCACTGGATCTGGCCATCGCTGCCGCCATCGTGCAGGAAATGGGGGACCAGGCACAGTTGCGTCCCGATGCGAATGCCGGCTACAGCGAGCAGGTCGGCGTCGAACAGATGCGGCGTATGCGAGACGTGGGGGTCACGCGCTTTGAGGATCCCGTGGGACGCGAGCACCTTGATGCCCTGGTGCAGATACGCCAAGAAGGGACACAGGTGTTGGTGAACATGGGGGTCGCCGGGCCCGGCAGTGTGGCGGATCTGCTGGTTGCGGGTGCCGCCGATGCGCTCATGCCGGATACGCCCGCCGCTGGTGGTCTGTTACCGGTGCAGAAAGTGGCCCGTGTGGCAGAGGGTTTCGACGTGCCGTGCCTGATGCACTGTGCCCACGATCTGGGGCTGAAGACGGCGGCGATTACCCACATTGCGGCGGCGACACCGAACTTTTCAGGACCGAGTGATACGTGCTACCACGGACTCGTGGACGATGTGCTGGCGGAGCAACTCGTCTTCGAGGGTGGCTCGATCGCCGTGCCCGATGGGCCTGGCCTTGGTGTGGTCGTCGACGAGGAGAAGCTGGTCCGATACGCGGTGACCTAGAATCAGCGATCGGTTGCCGTTATTGCGGCGGCCCATCGGCCATGTGTATTCGCGCCCATTGCTCGAAAATCTCACCTGATGGTGCGCCGCCGTTGCCGCGACCTGTCATCCTATCACTCATCCCACCACCCAAGCCACCGCTCCTGCTGCCCCCCGTGCCGGTTCTTGCACCACGCATATTCTGCAGCTCTGAAGGCATGAAGTTGGGAATCTTCAGGCCCACGCCAACACGGGTCTTGCTCGTGGCGGCGATGGTGTACGTGGGATCGCCGAGGTATTGCAGGGGGAGACGCGCCTCGTAGACGAGGCGTCCCTGGGCGTAGGTGAGTTTGACTTGAATCGCATCGGCGACGCCTGCGGATGTCTCCCATCCCTCATCCTCAGGAGAATCAAGCACACGAATCCTGCTGTCTGTCATCGAATCGAACAGAGCCTGCAAGCGTCGCGGATCCATCGTGCGCATGCCCCGTCCTGGCCCTCGCCTCCGTGCAAATCCATCCCAGGTTGAAGCGATATCGCCGAAGGGCATCTCGCCATGCTCGTTGGGACGTATTGCCCCGGGCAGCCGCAGGCCGAAGACCTGCCTCTTGGCGCCTTTGGGATCGAGCCAGAGTTCCAGACCGCGCATGGCGATCAGCATCTGTAGGTCGTGGTCTCCTGTGACCATCGTCAGATACAGGTGATCCACATCGTTCATGACACCGATGCTGATCGGCACATTTTCGAGGATGTAGCGGCCCTCGCCCCAGTCGGCATCTGCGCCATCGATGACGAGCTCACGATCACGCCAGTGACTGTTGAGATCGATCCCTCCACCACATGCTGTCTGACAAAGCAGCGCGAGGCAGAGCAGGGGTTGGCGGATCGTGGGCATGGATGTGCTCCCAAAACGAGTGAGGAACCGGAAGAGTGAGAAAAATCTGCATGGAGGTAGGACGAAAGCAGGACTGTGACCGTTTAAGTCGCTTCCCTAGAGTCGCTCAAAGGCACGTAATTGGATCGCGCGTTGGACTGTGAAGGCCGCAGTGAGTTCCAGGTTCCAACGCCCATCTGCATTCAGCGTCTCGAGCCAGTAGCCGAGATTGGCCTCGACATGCGCATGTCGCGGTGACAGTAGATAGTGCTGTGGTGCGAAAGAGGCCAACGGCACGAGGACGGCCAATTTTCTCGAGCCGGCCTGCCGCCGTCCTCTGGGATTTTCTTTCATCAACACACGTTCTGGCCGATCTGGCAAACACGTTGGATCGGTCCTCGAAGCCACGATAGAGCGGTGCAGGTGACACCGGGTCAAGCGCTTGAGTAGATTGTCGAGTCCGACAATGAACCGACCTCCACGTTTCGCTTGAACCAGGAGAGGCAGATGTCCCTGCCAGTGTTCCAATACATCCTCTACGAAAAAGAGGATCACGTTGCGTATGTGACCCTGAATCGACCGGAGGTGATGAACGCTCTGCATCCACCTTTGCGTGCGGAGTTATCTCAGGTGTGGGCGCAGATCAGCGACGATGACGACGTGTGGGTGGGAATCCTTACAGGTGCCGGAGATCGTGCGTTCTGTGCCGGCAGCGACTTGAAGTGGCGGGTCGAGGTTGCTGATGATGATCAGCTGCGCCATCCGACAGAGGAGGGTGCAGACAACCTCGAACAGTGCGGCAAACCGATTGTGGCTGCGATCAATGGCTACGCCGTGGGGGGCGGTCTCGAACTGGCCCTGGGTTGTGATCTCATCGTTGCCAGCGCCTCGGCACAACTGGGCCTGCCTGAGGCACGACGGGGGTTGCTGGCGGACAAAGGCGGCGTGCTCAAATTACCCCGCCGTCTGCCCTATCATCTGGCCATGAGCATGATCCTGACGGGGCGTCTCGTGACAGCTCAGGAGGCGCACACGATGGGCCTGGTCAATGAAGTGGCTGAAGAGGAGCCCGTGATGGATGTCGCCGAGCGTTGGGTCGCGCAAATTCTGCAATGCGGTCCCTTGGCGGTGCAAGCTGCCAAACAGGTGGTGTCAGAGAGCTTCGATGCTCCCGCACCCCTGACGCATAGGCAGATAGAAGGTCTCGCCGCCGTGCGTCGTTTGCGCATGTCCGACGACTACGCCGAGGGACCGAGAGCTTTCGCGGAGAAACGCAAACCAGAATGGAAGGGGCGATGAGTTTGGACTCATCCATGCAGGAGCAGGCCCTCAAGGATGTTCGAATTCTCGACTTCACGCACGTGTATCAGGGCCCTGTGTGTACGCAGTTGCTCGCAGATTTTGGTGCAGAGGTGATCAAGGTGGAACGGCCGGGACTGGGTGACTGGAGTCGTCAGTGGGGGCCCTTCGTTGGCGATGTGAGTTTGCCCTTCGCCGGCCTCAATCGCAACAAACGCAGTCTGGCGCTGAACCTGAAGGATGATCGTGGTCTGCAGATCATGCACAAGCTCGTGACCGAGTCCGATGTATTGGTGCACAACTTCCGACCCGGGGCGATGGAGAAGCTGGGTCTCGGCTACGACGATGCGAGTCGTTTGAATCCGCGGCTCGTGTATGCCACCTCAAGTGGTTGGGGAGATGCCGGGCCCTACGTCGATCGACGTCGCGGTGGACACGACATGATGGCACGCGCCACGTCGGGTCTCTTCGATGGCATCGATGAGCGCGGCATGCCGGCGCCAGCAGGCATCTCGGCGGACTACGTGGCGGGCCTACTGCTGGGGCAGGCCATTCTGATTGCCCTGCTGGCACGTGAGCGTACAGGTAGTGGTCAGTGTGTGACCACGGATCTGCTGAGTGCGGGGTTTCACGCCAACACGTGGAATGGCACGCAACAGTTGAACCCGGACCGAATCGATGCGGAGGGGCACATCGGTGCTGCCGAGAAGGCGCTGCGTCGTGTCTATCGCACGGCCGACGACTACATCGAACTGTCGCCGACCTTTTCTCCTACAGGTTTTCAGGATCTCGCCCAGGCCATGGGCCTGGAGTCCTTGCCGACGGATCCGCGCTTCTCAACAAACGAAGCGATGCTCGAAAACAGGGCCGCCCTCAACGAGCTCATTGCCACCCGCTTCGCCGAGCAGACGACGTCGGCCTGGATGGTGCAGTTGGAAGGGCAGGGCATCCTGTGTGCCGAGATCAAAACTTTCGAGCAGGCGGCCGAGGACGAGCAAGTTCAGGCGAATGGCATGGTGATCGATCTTGAGCATCCAACAGCGGGAACACTCAAGGTGCAAGGCAATCCGATTCGCATGAGTTCGACACCAAGTCGCGTGCACCGGATGCCACCGGATCTGGGTGCCGATGGGCGGGAGATTCTGCAGGAACTCGGCTATAGCCTCGACCAGATCGAGGCCTTTGCTGCGGAGGGTGTCTTCGAAGGCGCCTGAGTCAGGGCGTCCAGTTCGGCGCCAGGTGGGCGTATTCAGCTGCTTGCGAGGCGATATCGATACCCACTGCATCTGACCAGGTGCTGAGCAACTGGGTATACACCGGGCCCGGTTGTCCATCACCCACGGGGCGAAAATTGAAGCGTGTCACGGGGATCATGCAGATCGTCGTGCTCGTAAACCAGACCTCATCTGCCGCGCGCACATCGTAGGGAGAGATGTCTGCCTCGACGACGTCTATGCCCTGATTTCGGGCAAGTTCCATGCAGGCCTGGCGTGAGACGCCGCGCAGAATGTCATGTCCCCTTGGCGTGAGTATTCGGTCATCGCGAACCATGAAGAAATTGTTCCCCGTGCCTTCCGTGATGAAGCCGTGTTCATCCGTTAGCAGGGCCATTGCCCCCGGCTCTAACTGTGCCGCCTGCAGGTCGGCGATCTTGTAGTAGATGCGAGATCGATTCTTAGCTTTCGGATCGATGTAGCGAGCCGGCACGGACTGCTGTGGTGTGATGACGAAGTGCGCGCCATCCTGGTATTTTTCTGCCATGGCCCCCGCGTGGCGAATCAGTGGCAGCACGTTGATCGACACGATGGGCGCCGTGCCCTCCTTGATGATCGTGTCGTAGAGTCCCAGGCCACCGCGCGTCACATCGTGCATGATCTGGAAGTCGTAGCCTTCAAGGGCTGGCAGATTCCGCTCGATCGTTGCGTGTGTCGCCGCCTCCATCTGATCGATACTCAGCCCGCAGTCGATCTGCACGTACTCGAGAGACGCGTAGAGTCTTTCCAGGTGATCGCGCAGACGATAGGGCTGTTGGTTGAAGGTCCGTGTCATCTCAAAGACCATGTCGCCATACATGAGGGCACAGTCGAAGATGGAGATGCGTGCGTCCCTCTCGGCAATGAACTCGCCATTGAAGTAGACGACTCTGTTGGCCATGATCGTTCGTCTCGCTAGTAGGCTATTGGGTCGTTAGTAGGTAACTGCGAGTTCTACATCCGTCAGCACAAGGTCGGATGCCACCTGAGGGTGCCGCTCGGCGAGGATGACTTTGACGTGGTGTGTGCCCAGTGCCACCTGTGCGGGTTCGATGTCAAAGACATACCACACATCCGGGCCGACATCACCAATCGTGAGTGGCTCATAGGCGACGTCATAGGTAATCTCAGGTGACGACAGTTCATCGCTATTGAATTGGACCGTCACCTTGTCGCCGTCAACCCACTCACTGAATCGCAGTCGCAACTGCAGGGTCGTGGGTGGATCCGCGACGAGATCATCAGCCATATCGAGGCGAATCGTCGGACCATCGCCCGTGAGTGTCGGTTTGAGTGCGACAGGCACTTCACCAAGGATCCGATCCCGCCGATAGGCGCCGCGCCATTCGCCTTCGTTAAGGATGTAACGATTCGTCGCGGCAAAGATCTTGTCCGTGCGTCGAAGCGTATCGGTTGAGCCAATCTGTGTCATGTTTTCGCGACGTGTTTCGCTATCTGCGTGCCAGTTGAACACATACATACCCGTGGCGCCGCCACGATAATATTTGCTGGCGATACCGCGTACCGTCATGCGGTCGCGAGTCGCGGCATCCTCTGGCCCAGTGGGTACGCCTGGGACAGCACCATCAAATCCTGGATAGACGACGATCGAGGTGCCCTGGCACAGTTCGACGAATTGATTCACGTCCGCGTCGGTCTCCGTTCCCGCATTTCCGGCGGGAATGAGGATGTCGACAAGGCCTTCTTCAATCCAGGTGGGGATGTCATAGCCGATACGACGACACATTTCCAGACTGCCCGCGACCCGAGCCGCGACATAGAAGGGGCGGCCACGCTCCTGTGAGAGTCGCTGCGCCAACTGCTTTGCCGCTCGCTGCACATCGGTGATTACGTAGCGCAGGCGATAGGCTTCGTCTTCGGGCAGATGGAAGGCGTGTCGTTGCCAATCGAGTTCCACCCCATCCCAGTCGTAACGTTCACACGCTTCGCGAACGTGTGTGAAGCGATGTTCGCGAACTTCGGGGACGGACATATTCCATGAAGCGGCATACCACTCGGATGTTTCTGAGCCCAGCATCCACTCTGGGTGCTCGCGGCGCAGGCGTGTGTTCTCTGTGTGATGAAGACGATGCATGTCCTGCGGTTGAGTTCCACCGAAGTGGTTGTCATTCATCCGCACCGAGGCGTAGACGTGCAGTCCCAGGTCGCGTCCACGCTGCACGAGCGCTGCCTGTGGGTCCTCACCCCGATCCAACATTCGACGAATATTTTCTGTGTGTGTAAAGGTCTGCGCATTCTCGTAGACGCGGCCATGCACATCACCCAGAAGTTCCAGTTCATCGCTCTGCCAACGTGCCGCATGTTCTCCAATACACCAGAACAACGCCCCTGCCTGTGTATCCTGTAGGGGGGCGTAGGTGGATTGCAGGAAATTCTCCATTGACTGGGGGACCTGAGCATACCCGTGGGGTGCGCCATCCCAGTTGTAAATGATGCCGTAGTCACTCGGGGATGGCATCGAAAATTCCTGTCATGACCGACCGACGCTTTTCCAGGTGCTCTGACATTCGATCCTTGATAGATCCTACGGGATCGTCCTTGCGAATGTAGTCGGCTTTCAGCGCGATCGGCCGCGCGACGACCTTCATGTCCGCTTCACCCGTCAGCATGACGACGGGCATCTTGGCGTGGCGATCGTTGCCGCGCTCAAGGACGTGCAGACCCGTCACATTAGGCATGTTGATGTCGAGGGTCAGCAGGTCGGGCAAATTCGTCTCGAGCTTGTCCAACGCAGTTTGTCCGCCCGTCATTTCCACAACGTCACATTCCAAACTGCGCAGGATGGTGGCCACCTTGTGGCGGGCAACAGCAGAGTCATCGCCTGGTGTCGTATCGTCAGTCATCTCGAAGGGCGCTCATGTCATCTCTGGGGACATTGCTAGGAGGGGAAACAATGGGCCGTCCCGTGATCGTGCAACAAACCGCGCAGTCAGCGCGTCAATCAGTACTCGGAGTCACGACGATGCGGACCGAAGCCTGGCTGACAGGGGTGGCGAATTTCCAGCAGAGACGGGTCGGCGTCGAGCTCTCCTGAATGATGACGTGTCCGAAGATCAGGGCACCGTCGGGACTGGAAACGATTATATCGACGCCAGCCTCGCCCTCAGTGATCGTGAGGGATCCGTCCGGCTTCTGGGACCAGTCACAGTATGTAATCAAGGCTGTCTCGAAATTCTCTGGCTGCGAGAACGTGACCGAATCCACGATGGTCACTGTTCCTCTTCCGGAGCGGTCGTGGGCAAAAATGCGGGTCAATCCATCAAGAGATGCCGCCCGGTAGGCGCCGGACAGGTCGAGGACCACTCGATCCACGTCATCGGAGAAATCTGTTTCAACAACGGTGGTAGTGACGTCTGTACCGATTCCCTTGGTGTATTCGTTCTTTGAGGGTGGCTGCAGTTGCCCGGCGACGACGGGGACGGGGTGACCGAAGCTGTTGAGCAAATTTCCTTCGTAGCGGGTGGGGCCAAAGGTGCGTTCTGTGTAGATCTCGGCACCCGGATCGGTGAGCAACTCACGATCGCCGATCAAGACGGTGAATGTGCCCAGGTCGTTGTGATTGTGATTGACGCCATTGTCGCCGCCCTTCAGCGTCGATGCGAGGCGAATGGGCGCTGTGTCTCGTGGACGACAGATGAGGAATTGCTCGTCCGACCACCAATCCCGCAATCGTGACTCGCGCTCGCGTGCGTAGGCGGCGTGCACATCGAGCTGGTGGAATAACACGAGTAGGATCGTCGGCGACGTGCGGAAGGGGTTGCCCGATAGAACGTCGACGGCCACACCTTCTGATCGGTGGCGACGCGAATCGTCGAGGCGATTGTTCGACCAATGCACGAGCCACGCAGGCAGGTCGACCTCCCGGCGACAGTCGGCGAATGTGGGGAAGACGCCGTCCTGAATCTCCATTCGCTGGCCGAAGTGGGACATGCGCTCGGCCAATGGCTGGACGAGCCAGTCGATCGCACCGGCCGTGACGGCACGAACGGTCTCGGCGAGGGTTACATAGCAGCCATAGCCATAGGCCCAGTAGCTGACCCCTTCTGTATAGAACCCCGATTCGGTGAAACCATCCTCCGAATAGCGAATCAACTTCTCGGCGGTGGCAACATACCAGGCACGATCAGCAGCGTCTTCCAGTAAAGCCAGAGCGCAGCCGACGGTATGCAGCAAGCAGACTGAGTTCCAATTGTGGGTGACCGTCACCCACCAATAGACGTCCTGACCACTCTCGATTCGCTGGCGAAAGGGCTCGAGTGTTCGTCGATGGACCTCGCGACGGATTTCCGCCCGTGTTTGAGGTAGCAATCGATCACCCAGCAGATAGTCCGCAGCGACAAGTAAGCTGGCCGTATGTGTCGAGGACAGGTCGTTGAAGATCGTGTGACCCTCGAAGGTGTCCTTGCCCTCGTCATTGTTTGGATGAATCCAGCTGCGCAGGGTGAGGGTGTGCTGGATGTCTTGCTCAATCAACTCGAGATACTCATCGTTCGGTTCCAGGCACTCGGCCAAGGGCAGCAGGGCCATGCGCATTCTGGTGCCCGGGGCGACGGCATTCATCGCGGCGGGACTGCCATCACCAAGGCAGGCGAAGTAGATCTCGTCCGTCACCTGTGGCAGGGGGGTCTCATCTGCAGCCTCGCGAGCTTGTTCGAGTATCCGACGACCCACATCGTTGTTTTTGATCGGATCCCATGCAGCCCGATCTGTGCCGGGGTGGCCGAGATGAAATGTGCCAGCACCTGCGGGCCCCGACTGCATCAGATCAAGCAGTTCCTGCACGCGCTCATCCGACGGCGCGAAATTTTCGCCGTCGGGCAGATTGATATTGACGTCTCCCTGACCCATGGTTTACTCGACAGGCTCAAAGAGGGTGCCATCATCTGAAATCTCCACCAGCATGCGATCTGCCTGGTGCACCCAGCAGGGACGGCTATTGAGGCTCCGCGCAGTGACTGTGGAGATGCTTGTGGGTTCGCCGAGATCGATCACTGGCTCAAGCCCCGTACTCTCTGCGCCGACCCATTGACCCTCCGCATAGGATTCGGCGCCGGTGAGGCCATTCACGAGCGTCGTCACTCCATCTTGCGCGTGATATTTTTCGCTGGCCGGTTCAGTCAGTGAAATGGGCCGGCCAAGTGCTCTGTGCAAGACAAATAGGCTCTGTGTGACACCTGAAATGGTTGCGTGCTGTCGATAGGCGGCGGCTCGAATGTTTGCGCTCTGCGTCAGTTCAAAGAGGTCATCGTCGCGCACATCCTGACGACTCGGCTGCCGATCAATCCCTGGATCTTCATCCGGATCCTGGATCACAAAGTGGATATCAAGATCTTGTCTTTGCGTGGCGAGCCCGAGAGTCATCGGTGGTCTGGTTCGATCGGCTTGGGATCGAAGGTGACATCGTACAATTTGCCGCCCTTGATGGTCTCAATACCCGCTTGCAGCGGTGGATAGTTCATCAGTCTCTCTGGATCGAGGCGGCTCCAAGTGGTGAAGAGATGGCCGAGCATATTCGGGTGCTGCAGGCTGTAGGAATACTTCGCCAACGCTCTAACGCCCTTGACCTTGCGCCAGCTGCTCGGCAAGACACGAAACCCCTTATCAAGGAACATGGGAATCGACGAGTAGGCTGGTGCCGGCTCGTAGTGCCAGTCGCAGATGACAATGTCCTTCGGAATCATGTCGACTGCGGGTGCCGTGCCATTAAGAGCCCATTCGTATTCGCCGAAAGAATGCACTTCACCATCGATGAGCCGGTCGCCCCACATGAACATTTCCAGGCCCCTGTCGGCGACAAAGTGAGCGTGGAATTCATTCACGACCTGAGCAAATAGTCGCGCGGGATCCTTGCCCTCCGTGTTGGGCGATTCTTCGGCGCCGAGTAGGAAGATTTCGTCCATGCCGAGGTGGATGCCATCGGCCCCGAAGGCATCGACGATCTCGTCAATCAGTGGAAAGACGATTTCATTGACGCGAGGATTGGTGACATCCCACTCGCGACAGTAGATCCCTTCGTTTCCAGGGAAAGCACCCGGTGTGAGGTCGAGCTCCGGATAGACCGTGAGCAAGGGGAAGGTCGTCTGGGCCCAAGACTGATGGCCGAGGGCCTGAAACTGCGGAATCAGCCGGACTCCATGGGTTTCGCAAATCTCGGCGAATCGGCGTGCGCCCTGCCGGGTAATGAGTTGTGACCCCTGGCGAAGCTCCGGATGGGACTCAAATTCGAAGCTGTAGTCGACTTCAAGGAAGATGAGGTTGATTCCCTGGTCGGCGAGAGTGGGAATTGTCTTGCCCAGCTCCACCAGCAGCGAGTCGGAAGTCCAGGAGAGCAGATGAATGCCGAAGATCTGATCGGCCGCCCGGGCTCGCTGGGGGGCAAATAACAGGAGGCAAATGCCAAAAACGAGGGTCAGTCGGCACATCGAGAAGGGCTTTCGATTCAAGGGAATCCAGTGGCTAAAGGAATTGCAGAGCGAAGGTACGCCTCCGAGCCTGGCGCTGCGTCATGCAGATCAGATTATTGTGCTGAAGGACGGTAGGATCGATGCAATGGGTGGGCTGCAAGATCTTCTCAAGACAAATGAAGAGATGCGCAGCCTCTGGCGTGGTGATGGGACAGACGAGGGGCCAGGTGTGTGACGGCTACCACTCCAAGAGGATTCCCAGGAAGGGCTCCGAACGAGTGTCGATCATCCGATACATCTGTGGTGCCTGATCGTAACTGACCCGATGTGATATCAATGGCTCCAGTCGCAATTTGCCGGCAGCGATCAGATCGAGGGTTGCCTCCATGCGCGGCCGAGTGATGCCACTGATATAGTGCGTCGTCAATTCGTTCTTGTGCAGATCCGCCATACTCGCCCAGGTCTCCTCGGGTGAGAATCCCGAATAAACGATCTGCCCTTTCTCCCGCTCCAGCAGCGGCATGTAGGCTGCCTGAACCTGCGGCTTTTGTACGGTGTCGATGACAATGGGTACGTGTTGTTGTCCCGTCAGAGCCTGTATCTGCTCGACTGTATCCGCCGCTTCGAGCAGAGCATGATCGGCACTGTGGGCGGCGGCTATGTCTAAGCGCATCCGGCGATGGCCGACGAGGATGGTGCGGGCACCACGAGCACGTGCCGCCTGTGCGCCGAACTGGCCGATGGGGCCATCGCCATACACGACGACCCAATCACCTGGCTCCATAGAGGGACGATACGCGGCATTGTATCCCACTTGACTGACGACGGTCGCCGCAGCGTCCACGGGATTCACACCGGCAGGCATGTGGAATAGATGCTCGAGTTTAGAATTGGCCGTGCCCACATGTGAACCCCAGAAGGGGACGGGGGAGGCTGTCCAACTGCCCATGGTCGCCATCACGGCGTCCCCCTCTTTCCAGCCATCGACATCAGCTCCTACGGCGGTGATCGTGCCGACTCTCTGATAGCCTGGAACCGCTGGAAAGGGCGTCGCCGCCCAGGTGAACTCGTTATGCAGGGCCCAACCCTCGGTGCCGGAACTAATGCTGGAAAAGTGGGTCTGAATCTGCACTTCTCCCGCCGCCGGTGCGGCTACGTCGATCTGTTGGATCTCGACTTGATCAACGCCGGAAAAAACGACAGCCTGCGTACTCATGGAAGGATGGCCCATTCAGGAACAGTGCCTGAGATATTGAGTAGGGGGATGACGAAGAGCACCATCATCACGGACAGCATCACGACAGAAATAAGATTCATGCGCAAGCCTGCTCGCGACATCTGCGGAATGGTCACCTGACCACTGCCGAAAATCACCGCATTGGGTCCTGTGCCTGAAGGCAGCATGAAGGCGCAGGAGCAGGTAGCAAGAATCATCAGCAGGAAGGGGTGGGTGTTTCCCGCAGCAGCCATGGTCGCCAACACGGGCAGAAAGATGCTTGCCGTTGCTGTATTCGAATTGATCTCTGTGATAAAGGTCATGAACAAAACCACAAGCAAGACGATGACGGGCACGGTCTGTGCCTGCTGCCAGTCGAGCAGCCGTCTGCCCTGCATTCGGCTCGCTGCGACCGGCGGGCAAGATAAACAGTACCAATGCCGCGGCGACGGCGACGGTCGCAGCGTGAACCAGATG
>Ga0114999_10002143_pt1 | contig 26493 bp, 26 predicted proteins | sample ArcticOcean_MG_C_3_FD_89820 | JGI IMG/M metagenome (GOLD analysis project Ga0114999, IMG submission 89820) | Marine microbial communities from western Arctic Ocean - ArcticOcean_MG_CB8_126 | ecosystem: Environmental > Aquatic > Marine > Oceanic | place: Arctic Ocean: Canada Basin | collected...
GAACCACGTCGGGACGGATGGATCATGGACTCAAGGCACGCCGCTGCCGATTTCACTGGGTGGTCTCTGCGTGTGCGCGGTTGCCGCGCCGCACAGATCGGGCAATGGGAAGATCTACGCCCTTGGTGGGTTCACCGGGGACGACGCGCCGCGCCACAGCCGTGCCTTCTCGTATTGCTACGACGAGAAAACCGCCGTGTGGTCCAAAATCGCGGACATGACGACGCCGCGGCAGTATGCGACGGTATCATCCGTCCCCACGCTCGGACTCTGCGTGATGGGGGGGCTCGACTTAACCACCCCGCCCGGCACCGTGCTGAACACTGTCGAGATATGGAACGAGGGGTCCACGTCATTAGGGACGTGGAAAAATGGCCCGAACATGTTGAAACCTCGGTGGAGGGCGGCCTCCGCCACCTACAAGAACAGCATCATCGTCACGTGCGGGAAAAGCACGAGCGCGCCGACCGCGACGGCCGAGCAGCTCATCGGCACATTTTCACCGACACCGACACCCACACCATCACCACCACCGACACCGACCCCACCACCAACACCTTCACCGACCCCACAACCAACACCTTCACCGACCACACCACCGACTCCGCCTGCGCCTACCGAAACGTGCATACAGACTGTGCGGAAGGGCAACTGCGCCACCGGCACGCAGATCCAGGCCAGGAACACATATATAGCGAACGGCGAGTGCCATCCGTTGGCGTCGCCGATGCGCCCCTTCCAAGGGACTTACAAAGCGAGCACGACCGGCGTTGGACCGTCTAAAGAGTTGAAAGTGACCACCTGGATCGACGCCGGCTGCAGCGGGCTGCCCGGCACCAAGGTCGTCTACCCGCCCGTGCCGATCGATACATGCGCGTCGTGTGCCGAGCCCGCCGCGACGACATGCGCGAACGGCGGGGACCCGCGAGAGAATCCATATCAGATGACGACCTGCACGTCCGCCGCCGATGTTGAGTACTATAGCGATTCCCTGTCCGCGTCTTCTTATTGTAAAAATATATAAGCAAGCATGGCCCGAGTTGATTATTCAACTAAATAATAATACTTTAATTCAAAATTTTTGATATCATTTTTTCATATAATGGATTTTCTACGTGACGGGGCGATAATTATGTGATTGCTGTGAAAGAGTTGGGATTGAATCTTCAGATTTAACATACTTCATATTAAAGAGTTTGAAAATATCCTTCTCTATTTTCGAAAAATTTATAAATTATAATAATATTATAAATGAAAACATTATAATATTATTAACTTTACTAGCGATTATTGCATGTTTAGGCTTCTCAAAAAATTCTGACCTTGCCTTGTCTGGATCAGAGAGTTAGTTGAATCAATACTCGGGCGGAAAATATATGACAGAGTTTGAAAAAAATCAATCTAATATTCGTCTTACTCTAGGAAAAATCACCCAGGGGGGTAAATGAATAAATTGTATTATATAAATAACGGTTCATTGTTTATCATGAATCTAGCACTATGCTCAATCATTTTAACATTTACTGCATTTCCAAATTGTTTATAGGCGATCCGATCATTATTATGTATGATAAAATTATCTGGAAAAGACTGTAATCTTGCGCATTCTCGGGGCGTCAATTGTCTTGATTTTGGGCCATATATAGGTATCATACTTACCATAGCGACTAATGTTGGTGAATAATTTATATTTTTAATTCTGACACCTGATCCTCGAGGACTCCACAATACTTGATTCATATTCAAATTATTACAACCAGTTTGCCATTCCATTTTTCTTACAGCCCCTTTCCATTCGGGTCTCACTCTTGATTCGACCAGCCATGTATTCAATATAACTTGATTATCTTTGTAAAATTTTCTATTTTTATCAATCCAATTCTTATATTTTTTGTAAAAATCTTTTCGTTTTTTAGATATATTTTTTTTATTTTCTTCTTCATTTAATTTTTTGTTATATTTTGTAACAGATGTATTGTCCCCATCAGAATCCCACCAATCTGTCCATATTGGAAACTTGGGAACATTAATTCTATTTTTTGTTAAAATCATTAGGAAATTATTCCACACTTCTTCAGTTACTTTCATTTTGCCTGAAATATTGTATTTTTTATCAACAGATTCTTCTATAATAGAAGATAAACTAGTTTCTTTTTTATTTTTACTCGAAATATTAGGCAAAACATCAAGTGCCCCCAAATCCTTTCTTTTACAAAGAATGACCACGCGTTCACGCGATTGCGGAACACCAAAATATAGGCTGTTTAAAATTAACGGTTTATCATATGTAAAATAGTTAAGTTCATTAATTTTAGTTTTAATTATATTCCAAGTATTACCACCATCATGTGACGCTAAATTTCTAACATTCTCCAATATCAGATATTTTGGTTTATGATATTCTATAATTTTACATATATCAAAGAATATATTACCTCTATCATCTTTAAAACCATTTTGCGCACCCGCTTTTGAAAAAGGTTGACAAGGAAATCCTGCACATAATACATCAAATTTTGGAATTGTTTTAATGTCTATATTTTTTAAGTCTCCGCAAGCCTTAATATTATAATTTTTATAATAAATATTTCGACAATCTTTATCAATATCACTTGCTAATACACATTTCATACCCATATTATTTAATGCTTGATGAAATCCCCCAATACCGCAGCATAAGTCTATAAATTTCAGACAACAGTTTTTATGAGAATTATAATGTGATTTTTGAGAAAACTCTTTTCCACATTTCACGCAACTATATTTAACCATTTTAATTATATATTTTTAATATATAATTTAAAATCAATTTACAAATTGAAATTTATAACTGGATAAAAGATTCAAATATAATCTAATGCTTTCCGTTAAAAAATATGCATTAGAATTAAAAAAGATTATCAATCTTCCAGCTTTTTTTGCTATGTGTGAAAATACCTCTACAAATTTAAATTCTTGTAGTAATCGTTTCGAAAAAGGGGGTTTGCGAGAATTAGCCCTCGAAGTCTTTACTAACGGCAGATTGAAACGTGTAGATGGGATAGGTCGTGATAATCGAGATTGTATTACTGGTGCAGAAATTGAATTTAAAACTACCTCGTTATTTACACCAACTGGTAAATATAAAAAGAATATTCAGATAAGGTTAAAAAATACAATGGGTAATAATACTATTTGTGCTATCAAAAATCCAGCAGACTTTTACATTTTGGGGGGTAAAGATGGCCTTGTATTGTGTGATTATCAAACAATGGTGCCATACTTGAAAAAAACTAATGATGCCTTGATAGGAAGAATTCCATTTGATAAAGTCACTCCTATATGTTATGCACGAGATGTGAAAAGCCAAATTGATGCTATTATTCAACGGACAACTCTTATTGATTATGTAAAAGAACGAGAAGAAATGCGGCGAAATTTTATCAACAAATTTAAATTATCATTCGACTAATTTTTACAAATAAATTTAAATTATAAAATAAAAATGGAAAAATTGTTCAAAGGTATCGATATTGGATCAATAAAATTAATTAAAGAAGCCTTAGAAGAAGGAATTAATGTTAATTCTAAAAATAATAATGGCGATACTCCCTTACGACTGGCAGTTATAAGGAGAAATGTCCAAAAAGGCTGGAGTGGTCGAAGTTATGGAAAATACTATGATAAGGATTATTTAAATATTATAAAATTATTATTGGAACATGATGCAAATCCTAATATAAAAAGTAAAATTTTAGGATCTACACCATTATTGCTGTCTGTTTACAGAAGCGATTATGAATTAACTAATATAATGATTAAATACGGGGTTAATGTCAATTCTAAAAATAAATTAGGTAATACTCCGTTAATGGCGGCGGCAAAATACGGTCCTTTAAAATTAGTAAAATTATTGTTAGAAAATGGTGCTAAATTATTATCTAGAAATAATAATGGGGATAGTGCGTATTACGAAGCTTATGGAAATTCTAATCATGAGATTGAAAAATATTTAGAATTATGGCCTGTTATTAAGATACAAAGAAAATATAAAAAAAAATTACAGAGAAAATATGGTAGACTCGAATTACTTCAAAAAACCAAATTACCTGAGGTAGTAATTCAAGATATCATAAATTATGTATAAGTTTAAATAATAAATATTATCATAAAAAAATGATAATATTTATTATCATCATAATTATTATTATAGGTATAACCTGTTATTATTGTTTTAAAAATTTCTCTAAAAGAGGTGAACCATATAAAACAAGTTTTAAAATAAAACCAGAAATTTTTGGTAATGATAAAAGCAAAGTCTATAAGTTTAAAAATTTCCTCACCCACAAAGAATGTAATAAAATTATCCAAAAATCTAAGGGAAAATTCGCAAAATCATCTATTACTACATACGCCACTGAAAAAGACAAGGAATTCAGAGTCAGCCAAACTTATAATTTTCCAAGTAATGATCCATTTCTTATGTCTATTGATAAAAAAATTTCAAAATTTTTAAATATACCTTTAGAATATTCAGAAGAAACTCAGGTTCAATATTACGAGAAAGGTGGAATATTTAAACCTCACACGGATTCTTTTGATCCTAAATATAAGGAAGAATGGGATAACTATGCGGGGCCACATCACGGAGGTAATAGAACTTGGACTTTTACAGTATATTTAAATGATGTTGGAAAGGATAATGGGGGTCATACGACATTTACTAAATTAAATTTTTCCGTACGACCGGAAAAAGGGATGGCGATAGCTTGGCATAATTTGAATGATGACGGGACCCCTAATTCCGAAATGGAACACGAAGGGTCGCGGATATTAAAGGGAACTAAGTACATAATTACTAAATGGTTTAGACAGAACAAATACCGCGAAGTTTAAAATGAAATATAAATAATATTAATTATTTATATTAAATATGTCTTTTTTAAAAAAAATATTTTTGTCAAAAAAAATTAAAAGATTTTCTCAAAGAGAACTTGATACCAATCTAATTAAAGAATGTAAGAAATGTTCTAATAAAAATAATTTTGAAAATATAAAATTATTGATTGAGAATGGTGCCGATATTAACACTAGAGACAGGTATGTTTTTGAAGATAAAAAAGAAGTTCAACTATTATCTGCAGGACAAACTACTCCTCTAATGTTTGCTTGTTCGTTGCGGTCTATCAAAGTCATAAAATTTTTATTAGAAAATGGTGCTAATCCAAATCTTAAAAATTCCTCTGGGAAAACTGCTCTTATGATGTCTCTAATGAGAGGGATATTTGAAATTATTAAAATATTATTAGAAAATGGTGCTAACCCCGAAATAGAAGATCTGGGTCATGCTAATGCGATAGATATAACAATAGATTTTTTAAATATTCATTCTTTGAATGATGTCAATCCTTATCCATCTTTGAATATTTCAATACCGTTATATATTTTTCAAAGTTTGAGTCGCACGACTATCAAAAATCAAATAAAAGAATATAAGAAAATTAAGGACTATTTAATATTATGGACAAATACCACAACAATTCAAAGAAGATATAGGCGAAAATTGCAACAAAGAATTGGGGAATATGAATTATTGGCTAATTCTAGAATTCCCGAAGACGTTGTTAAAGAAATTATTAAATATATTTGAAATCTCTTAGGATTTTACATATAATTAAAGATAAGATTAATAATAAATTAAATTTATTATTAATTAAATGAAATATTTAAGTAATATAATTATTTTCATAATATCGCTTATTGCTTTAATTATAGCCTGTATCACTTATACGCAAAAACCTGATTCAAATGTGACAGATTTATTAACTACCTGGATTAATGCTGTAACTAAAGATAATAATCCCGAAAAAGTTGCAAATCTATTTTGCAATGACGGATTTCTATGGGGAACTGTTGCTCAAAATCAGAGGACGGGTTATGCGGCAATCAAGGGTTATTTTGATTATTTTGCTAAATTACCTGAAATTAAAGTTATTAACAGAAATGATAATATTAGAAAAATCTCAAATAATGTTTATCAAAATAATGCAACTCTTGTATGGCAGTGGAAAGGTCTTAATAAACCGATTACTGCTCGTATGACATTCTTATATAATAAAAATTCAAATGGTGATTGGTGTATTTCATCTCTTCATTCATCAGCATTACCCGACCAAAATCAAGGTTTGAAAGATGCGAGTAATAAATTCTAACCCTCTTATAAAATTAAATATTTAATTTAACGCATTTGCAGCCTTCTTGTAAGTCTCTGCTGAAATTTTCCCATTACTTAGCAATTCAGTCAATTCCTCCAATGTAGATCTCTCTCCGACAAAATTTTTATTATAAATATCATTCATCGCCTTATCATACCCCGGAGTTCTACTCTCCCGACTCTTCTCCCGCGCCTTTTTTGAATCTTGCTCTCTTTTCTCCTTAACCGCTTTCTGAAGTTTATCATGAGCATTTTCATATTTGTTCTGCATTTTTGCTTCGATTTGTGCAAGAGTTTGAACATTACGAGAATTTCTTGTATGATTGATTCGATAAGTCTCTCCATCATATGTGAAATGAAACATCTTAATATTTGTGGGAAGAATCTTAACAAGAATTTCGCAAATAGTGGAATGTTTTGGGTTTCCTACGATTCCGTATCCAACCCAATTCTCAAAATGACTCCACTCCTTTGGAAGAAGACGATTGCATGTCACACTCTTATTATCCAAGTTTGCATATAGAGTGTCATATGTAGTATCCAAATAGTAATTATTGATTGTAAATACGACTCCATCGCTATTAAAATGCTGCACATTCTTGAGAGACAATACACCCTGATCTCTCAGATATACATGCTGGTAAAGTGTAGTAGTTGCATCATCTCTTTGGACATCGAACTCAATCTTCAATCCACGACCTTTACTAATATATTTCCGAACCATTTCTGACATTCCCTTAAAATCTGTAGATCCTAGATCAGTATAATTATTTTCATATTTATAAATAGGGGGAACAGTTTTCAATAGTCCTGTGCGAAAAGGCTTATCATAAGACATTCCCACAACACTCTTTCGCCATTCAACAAATTTCAATTCCTTCTTTACATCACCAGTAACTTCCTTTGCCTTGCGAATATTGCTCGCAGCCTTTTGTACTTGCTTCAAACGATTGAATCCTGATTCACCATATCTATCAATCATTTTATTCGTCTTTATTGTCTTCTTATCATTTGCAATTCTCTTTTGCTTTTTGCGAATTTTCATAGTCTTATCTGACTCATATATCATATCTTGTACATGTACTTGATTAACAAGTACCAATATTCTGCCAATAAGACTACACAGAGTTGTGCGAGTATTAGGAACTGGGGATTTCGAAAAATTTTCACATTCTTTGGGAAGCTTGACAGCATGTTCTCCCTTGGAATATTTAGAATGATCGTAAGAGTCTATTAGCGATTTGAAGACTTGGTAAGTTCGCCATCTGCGGGTATTCTTTTTTAAGCGAGATTGTGGGGTATCCTTTATAAATTTTTGCACCAAATTCTTCTTGAAATTAATTATAATATCTGTGTCATCACAAAGACTCTTATAATCTTCTACATGTTGTGTGAAAGTCTTGCGTTTATAAGTTATTTCATCATTAAGAAAATCCTCCTTAGTTGCTAGAAATTTTCTAGCATAATTATATCCGATTTTGTGAGATTTTTGCTTAGCGGGATTGATCTTATTAATAGGGCCTTCAGCCTTGATTATATCCAGCAATGTGGTATTTTCTTGAGATTGCATTTTACAATTTATCAATATTGAAATATTTATAAATCAATTTTACTTAAATCAAACCGGAACTTCAATATTACGAATATCTCCCACATTATTCTCATTTATTTTAACAATAATGATATTGTGTAATTGTAATATTAGACTATAGACAAACATATTTGTTAATGACAAAAAAGTTTCTAGGGTGAAGAGGCTTTCTATGCGTGTAATATTTTGATCTACAATAAGTCCAAAATAATAGATGTGTATAGAACTACCTAAGGCTAATACAAATGGGATAAACATTTTGTTCCAATATATAAAAGATTGTTGTATTTTACTTATCGCACTTATAAAAAATGCCAAATAACTAAAAATACTAGAGAATAATATAATTACAGAAAAATAATATTGAATATTATATAATTCTTCTTTTTGAATGAAAATAATCAAACTTTCCGAAGGTTTTTTAAAATTTGTTAATAAAGTTAGAATTGGGTATTTTAGCCCCTTGTCAAAAACTCTTAAAAAAAAGGCCGCAAAAAATGCGATAAAATAAAAAATGGAAAAAATACGCGATGTTCTTAATTCGGTTATATTTATTTCAGGAATTATAAAAGTCTCTTCCGGGTGCGATTTAACTAAATTATAATCATAACAACATTCTCGACATTTCCAAAAATATTCTGTATTATTATTTACATCTCTCCAATGTTGAATACAATTTTTATGAACATATTTTGAAGTCCCCCTGCATAAACATGGAGAAATCAACGGATTTTCTCTCGTAGATTCACTCTCAAAACAGATACGGCATTCAGCATCTGAATTAAAATATTCAGGTGTTATACTCATTTAAAATATTGTTTTTTATTAAATAATATTTCAATTATTCTATTTGTTCTAGAGATGGTAGTTTGCAACTGAAACACTCTATATCTAAACCTTTAGTCTTGTGATGCACTGATTTCAGATAATTTTTCCCATATTTATTTGCACAATCAGCGCAAAGATAAGTTTGAAGATTTTTTTTGAAAGATTTCTTGTGAAGATAAACAAGATCGTGATTAAATTCAGTCATTTTATAATAATTTATTTAATTATTATAAAATATCAATTATAATAAACGCGGTTTCTACTTGGAATTACCAATTAGGTGCGAAATATTGGATAAATAAATTTCAAAAATCGAAACTATTCAGCATCTTAAGATAGTTTTTATTTTGAATTAGATTAAGTTACACCTGCCAAGTTGCCCGTCTTTTTTTTACAAGTATATTCTTCTGGTCCATTATGAACGGGTGGGTAGTTATATCCGATATCATAAGCAGAATATACTTGCCCAATATTAGGAATTCCTCCAAAACTACCAGTAATATTGCCATATCTTTCTATAATGACCCATGTATTTTTTAATTTTGAGTAAGTTTCCATTTATTTATTAGCAATACATTTATCCCATTCTGAAAATTTTTTCGCACAATCTTCCTTTTTTTTAATACAATTAATCATATAATCCCATAACTTATAACACTGTTCGCCTTCTTTTATACGATGTATTTCAACTGTTTTATCAGGATAGATATCTATTATAATATTTTCAGACATTTTATTTATTAGATTTATTTTTTCTTAAATTTTTATAAAATTTTAAATAAGATGGTATTGCCCATTGATTGATAGAAATTTCGTGTTTGAAATTTCTACTGGTATTAACATACCCATTACCTTCGTATAATTGAATCCCTTCTGAAGTTATAGATAATTCTCCAAATTGTTGCGGATTACTTAAATTAGTTTCTTTTTTAACTATTTCATATTGAGTTTCTAAAGTCTCATTTGAATGAATTTTATTGATTTTATCGGCGTTTTCCATCCAATTAACGCTAAATAGATCTCCAAGACACGTGTTCATGGGTTTATACTGATTATTATAATAAACATAATCATTTGGGGGGCAATATGTTCCATAAGATGGTTGATTAGAATTAGCAGCAGTAACTACATAAATATTTAATCTCCCCAAATCAAATCCATCAAATATTGAACCGCTTTCACAGGCTTCAATATAAAAGACTAAACTTTTATACATTTTTTTTTCATACATAATTTGTAAAGCGTTTTGTAATTGGGATTTATAAAGGAAGGGGCCGGATGGCATTTCTAATATTCCGGGCCCGCCGTGGTCTGCGAAATTTATAAACACATGGTCTTCTTCAGTTGAATCAAGGACTTTTTTACCTTTAGGAACTCCTGATTGATTTCCAGTTAACACGGCCAAAAAATTGTCAGCATTAACATCATCTCCGGTATACTTATTTTTTGCTTTTTGGCAATTTTCGTAAAGATCTGTAGCGGGGGATTCGATAGTAGAAGGAGAGTTGAAGATTTTACCTGGGAAGGGGTTTTCGGGGTTGTTAGCGATATCATCATAAGTCATGAGTATAATATTATCGATATTTTTGTTAGATAGAATATTATAAGCATGACAAATGTCTGCTTGATGACGATAATTATCATACCCATTGGAACCTGCGATTAAAACTGCGTGATTTTTACTAGCCATTACAAAACCGAATAATGTTGTCCATAATAATATATTAAATAACATTTATTTTAGTGAAATTATTTTTATAATTTATAATTATAAATGAATGTTATATATTTTTTTATAGTACAATTAGTAGTTAATATATCAATGTATTTAATATTGAAAACGTCATTAGATTTTGTTAAAAATAAGAATGACATGGTTAAAGGAAGTATTTTTGTGAGCGGTGCAATACTTTTTACAATTATTTCTGCATTAATATACGTAGGAATGATTGGATGGAATAAAAATTATAGAGAAAATTTTGAATTTCAAGTATCCCCTGAAAGAAAAAAATGCATGGCAGAAAGTGTTTGCCAAAAGGTAAATAAAAATGGGAATTGTGTTATTATAAATAAAAACAATTTAAATTCCACAAACTTTCCCCCTAAAAATCCGTGCAATGGAGAAGATATGAACGCATGTCATCCATGGACTGTCGGTTGGAATGGAAATTTCTCGATGAATTATAATGATTGGTTATATTCAAATAATCCAGTGGGATGGAAAAGACCTGACGCGTATGGAAATAATATGCAATATGTTCCCCCGCAAGGGTCATGTGATGATAAGTCTAAGCCTAATCATATTCCATCTTTTGTGAAAGGTTACGAATTTAATGCATATTCTAACTTGCATAATTACTTGTATAAGAAGGAATTTAATCTTGGTCAATTACCATTGCCTTGTCCGCCGCAAAATTAAATTAATATTAATTATATTAATTTAAATAAAATGCATTTCAAAAAATTAAATACTTATAACTACAGACCTATAAATTATTGCGGTAGAGAGTGTAAGTATTATTCCAATAAAAAAAAATACAATAATATCTACAATACCTATACAAATTGTGCTAATAATGCTGGGTATGGTGCTGATGTTTTTAAAAATAAATGTGGGAAATCTCAAAATTTTAATACCTTAAGAGAAAAATATGCTAATAATAAATGAGTAGAATACCTAAAATTATTCATCAAACATGGAAAAGTCATGATTTACCTGAAAAATATATAAAACTCGTTAATAGTTGGAAAAATAAACACCCCGATTGGGAATATAAACTGTACGATGATCATGATTGTATTGAATTTATTCAAAAATATTATCATGAATTATTTGATACTTATCAAAGTTTAGAAGAACCAGTAATGAAAGCCGATATGTTTCGTTATCTAATAGTATATCATTTTGGAGGGTTATATGCTGATTTGGATACTGAAGCATTGAAATCTTTTGATGAATTATTAAACGGAAATTCTAAAATGATAATAGGGGTAGAATTAGAATTTGATAATACAATATTATTAAAGATGGCTCCAGTTTATAATAATTTTTATAAAAAGAATAATTTAAATAAACAATACATACAATATTGTTTTTTATCAGAGGCTAAGAATCCGTTGCTTTTAGAAATTGCGAAAGAGATTGCAAGAGATAAGCATAAAGTATTCGATTCAATAAAACATGCAAATACTATAATTAAAACAGGTCCTGGTATTTTCAGTAAGATAGTGCAAAAATATATTAATAACGGATATCCAATTAAGGTGTTAGATACAAAATATTTTAGCGGAATTAGAAGCGCTATTAAACATTATCTTTTTGGAATAAATAATCCTGCAAAAGAATCTTATATTAAGCATTATGAAATGTCTAGTTGGAGAGGGCAAAACGATTTAGTATATACATTAGCATCATGCTTAATTTTAGGTTTATTGATTACTATTATAGTCTTTTTTATTTATGGTATTGTATATTATTTTAAGTGTAAGAAAAGGGGTAAAAGATGTCTAAATAAGAAGATATATTGCACTATTAAAAAAGTATTAATAATAATATCGACAATAACTTTAATTATTATTCTCGGGATCTTAATCAATTTTGCGGTTCAAGATAGAGTGTATTTAGCTTTTTTAAAATAAATTATTTTGTAAAAAATGGAAATAATTTATTTTACTATGGTCATGACGAATTCTTAAAAAAGAGGTCTACAATTACCTTTTAATCATAGGATGAATGAGAAGAAGGGGGGGGGTGGACACGCCTAAAGAGGAATTTATCCAATTAGATTATACTAACGGTAGATATAATAAGACGGATAACAAATTTAAATAAAAATTAATATATAATAAATGAATGATGATTATAAATTATATACTTCTTATGAAAGTTTAATAAAAAAGTTAGAAAATAATGGTATAGAAGTATATATCAAATGGCTTGATGAAAATAATATACGTGTTAACACTCCGATTGCAATGGGTAAAATAATGATTAGTTCTTTATGTGTTGCGGTACAATTTCATCATATAGACTTGATTAAATATATAATAGATAATGGGGGAGATATTAATGGGGTTATGGAAAATTGTATTAGTCATTATACACCATTATCCGCGATATCTTTAATAGACGAATATTATATCAAATATAATAAAAGTCTAGATAATAAGCAGGTAAAGAAAGTGTTAATGATTAAGAATGAAATATTTGAATTATTGATATTAAATGGGGCAGATATAAATTTATTGGGGTTAAATGGTAAAAATTTATTAGGGTTAGAATTAAGCAAACCGCTGACACATATTATACCTAAATTTATAGAAAATATAATAAAAACTGGTTTAAATCCGAATCTTAATAATTTTATCACAAATCAAGAAATACCATTTTCTTTTGATAATAAAAGTTGGATGCCAAAGAGAAAAATTCTGCATTTTATGGTAAAAGGTAATCAATCGTTGTCTATAGATTTAGCATGGTCGATAAAGCCTATTGTAATATTATTATGGTCTATTATAGTTACTCATATAATATCAGAAGATAATGGGAAGGGTGATATATTCGGGTTATATTTAGATATTTCGGGAGTAATAAATTTTATTAAAAAACTTTGTCCGAAACCATCTAAAATTATATTTATTGATGATATCCAAAAGGAGTTTAAGATTAATAATAACGATCTTATAAAAAAAAGTGTTAAGATTTTGAACATTTTAATTCAAAACGGGACAAATTTGAAAGAGAAACAAAGTACGGACAAAACTGTATATGAGACGCTATCATGGTTTAAGAATGGGAATTCGATATTACATTCAATATTCAAAAAATACAAAATCAAGGTTTTGTTGAACTTGATTATGAAAAAGTTGAATCGAAATTTACATAAAATATTAAGAAAACATACCAAAAAAGATATTGAAAAAATAAGAAGGATTGCTGAAATATTTAAGATATCATTAAAAAATAAGGATTTGAATGATAAAATCGTCCGAAAAAATATATGTAATACTATCAAATTTATGAAGACTCACGGTAAGAATATTGATAGTAAATTTTACAATATAATATTAAATTTGAATGATATTTATTCGAATAATGAAAAAATTCTGGTTGGGGATAACGTTGTATATTACAGTAAAAATGAGATCATATCTTATCCAAGTAATATAATTAAAGGTAATAAAAAGCAAAAAATATACCATATATTTCATATTTCCGAAATTCCCGAATTGATTAGAAAGGGAGTGAATCCATATAATAGAGAAAAATTTCAGAAGGAAATTTTAAAAGAATGGTATAATAAATTATCGGAAACTGATTTACAGTGTACATTACAACCTGTTAGTTTACAGGAGATATATCAATTTAATTTCGATGAATTGGTGTTATCTAGAGTTCCCGGGACATTAATTACAAATCAAGAACTTGATGTCTATCAGTTTGATAATATTCCTGATGTAAATATAAGAAGATTATTTATCGCATGCTATAAACAAGGATTAAGTTTAAATTCAATTATTAATAAGATTTCTCAAAAAAAAAATTTAGGCATTAAATTTATAAATATTTTAAATGCAAAAAAATATATTAAGAATAAAAAAAAAATAGTCAAAGTTGCTAAAAATATTACCGGTTATGGGATATATGATAAAAATTTCAATATTAAACGTGAGTTTAAGATGATCGAAAGATGGGTAAATTTCACTTCCATAGGTCGATATGTAGATTTGATTAATATTTTTGATAAATGGACATACCCAATCATTTACAATTTTTTTCTAATATTAGTTAATTACAAGCAACCTATAATAACTGTCAATAATTGGAAAAACTTGATACATAATTTTTGGAAAAAGAGGAAGATATATACATTAGAACAAATGAATAAATTTTTTAAAGAGATATTTTTTCATATTATAGTATCTGGGTGTAATTCAGGCAAATTAAATTTATCATTCGCAATCGGTATTATACAGCAATTAAATTCTGAATTTGAAATGATTGAAAATCTTAAGATTTTCATAATCAAAAATTATGATAAAAATGAAATTACTCCAATTTTTAAAGATTTAGAAAATCAAAATATTAAATTAATGGGGCCTAATTCGATAAAATCAAAATACCCGGTTATTATCAATGAGATTGTCTCATTGTTTAATAATGATGAAAATATAAGGGATATATTTTCGTTAGGCTCTACCTTTGATAAACAATGGGATATTATAGAATCTGAAAATCCCGGTTTTGAATATTATATTTCGACAATGAAAAATTATGATAGAATATTTCTCGAAATACAGTGGGGGGAATTATTAGAAGATGAAAAAGATCCGTTTATAGATGCAGCAGAATTAATTCGAAATAATATTCAAAATAATATTAATAAAGTTTGGCGAGATAAGATACAAGATTTATTGTATCTTCTTACTCCTCACAATGGAGTTTATAACATTCGTAATAATTATATAATTTTTTAAAGATTAAATTTATTGATATCATCCTCATTTAAATATTTTTTCAAATATGTATAATTGGTATTACTAAATGAGTCTTTACATTTAAGGATAAAGCCGAGTAACATAAATTTTTTATTAGGAACTGTTGTTTGCAATTTTTTATATAATTTTTGATCTATAATTTTCGCAAACCCGTAATCAATAATATATAATTTACCATCCTTAATCATAAAATTAGCAGGATTAGGATCACCATGGAATATATTAATTTTATCTAACATATTAATAATTCTCACTATTTCTTTCTGATATTTAATGCTTAGTTTTCCATTATTTTTTCTCAAAATTTTAAACAAATTAGTATCCAATTTATCCATAATTATATACTTCTTATCTAAATTACATTCATAAATGTTAGGGCTAATTCCTTTTAGTGAAGCCGTATGCTGTAATTGCGCCTCTTTTAAAATATTATTTTTAGATTTTGCTTTTTTAAATTTCTTCAACGCATAATATTTACTTTTAACCTTAATATTAAAAGCCTGACCTTCTTTTCCATTATTACCAAGTTGCTCTAATAATATAAAATTCATTTTATTTATATTTTTTTTATTTATATAAATAAAATGTTATTATCTTGTTATATGGCAAAAAAAAGCCTTGATTATTATAATAATATACAAGAAAAAAATCGCAAAGAATATTATGGCGATACGTATAACTCCATAAGTTTAGGCGTTGAAAATGCCTTTGCAATATTTTTTATTCTGATTTCTATAATATTTTTAATTGCAGAATTTATTATATTATTATTTCTTATCAGCAATGCGATAGTATGTACAGAACCAGGTTCCGAAAGAACTCTGCATATCGTATTGATAGTATTTTTTACCTATCCTTATGCATTATTAGTCGCATTCTTTGGAAATGGTTGTATGAAAGGGCGATTACAAACTAATAAGTTGTTTGAGTAAAATATTTTAGATATCCATCATTTAACCTCTCGTGTTTCAGAACAAAATTATTAAATTCAAAGGGTAAAGTAATATCATATAATTGTATCATATCATTGTCATATTTTATAATATCAGTACTAATTTCAGTACCGATATTAACATACTCTATATACTGACTTTTAATGATAATATTTTTAACGTCTCCTATAAAATATTTTAATTTAGGAGTTTCTAAAATCTGTTCAGGGTCGATATAGCAATTAGTTATAAAATATTCTAAATTATCTAACCCGTTGAAATAATGCAAATCTATACTTAAATGTTTAGCATTAAAACAAAATAGTTTTAAATTTTTACATTTAACCAAGTTTTTAAAAGATATATCATGGGTAATATATTGTATATCCAAATTGGTCAAATTTTTAAGCAAATCCCAATCTATTATATTTGAGTGCGTATTATAACATTTATCTAACTTAAGTGTAAGTAACTTACTGAAGTCAATATTGCGTATATAATTTATATTAAGAAAATGGCATTCATGCATTATTAACTGTTTTTGTACTAGAGGAAGCCATATGAACGGGTTTTTAATATTATCTAGTTTAAGCATTTTTACAAAATCCTTATGGTTGTTTAATCTTTCAATAAAATCTTTATATCTATCAAAGTAAGAATAGGTGATATTTTTAGCAAAACCGTTGCTGTTGAATAAATCACACAAATCTGTATTCACTGAAATTAAACTTAAAACATCATTAACGGTAAAAAAATCTCTAAAAGGTTTATATAAAATTTCTAAAATGTACTCTATATTCATATTAGTTAATTGATTAATAATTATATATTGATATTTCAATTTAAATTGAAATTTTAAATTAAATATTATAAACTATTGAATAATGACTATTTCGCTTACAAAAGCGATTTTCGAATAATTTGATTTAATAATTATATTATTAAATAATAAATAAATGACAGAAAAAAAAGCTGATCATGAGGAAAAAATGAAAATGATTCAAGAAAAATTGGCCGAATTTCGCAAGAATAAACCGAAACTTCAACTCATTCAAAGATTAAGTTTATACGATCCTAATTATTCTGATGATTATCGCAATTTATCTTTAGATGAATTAAAAATTAAATGGAAAACTGTCAGGCCTTTAATGTTAAAGAGTTTAGACAAATCTCACCCTCCCCATCATCATGACCCGAAACTTGCTCGAGAAAGACATCAAACTCTTAAACCAATTTTTCAAACTTTAAAGGAAAATGTGGAAGATAAAAAATGCAAGCACGAAAATCGGGTAGAATCTATGGATTACCCTGGTAGACAAATCTGCAAAGATTGTGCTGTTGTTTTGCCAACATCTTTTGGAAAAAAGACAATGGGCGTTTTTCTCGATGATGAAAGTAGGATTGTGAAAGCAGCACCAGTAGAAAAGTTAATGCAGAGACAGTTCAAAGAAGCGCGTAAACATGAGAACCAGCAACGGGAAGCGGCCTTTGAGAATGCCGGCGCTTATAGCACCTCTCATAATACTTCAGAAGTTCCAACACTAGATCAAAATACAGATCAATTGCTGAAAACTCTTAAAGAACTTGATCCTCAGTATGATATTAATTTGCAAAAATACAAGTACTTGACTGACGAAGATTTGGAAGAAGAAATCACAAATTTGCAAAAGGCTAATATTGCTATTAAAAATCTTTTTCCAAAGCTTGAAAAAGTCAAATATGATAAAGAAAAAGCGGGCTCGACTATTGCCGGACGGGACGGCCTATGGAAGCCTTGGGAACTTGATGAAAAAACTAAAAAGAAACAAAAGAAGAGTATTATTGAAGATTTAGACTTGGATTCCGATTTTGATTCTGACAATGAATTTGATGACGAGTTTGATGATTTAGATGACGAAATTGAATTGGATTTAGAAAAGAAATTGCAAAATGAGATTATTATATTAAAGAGTAAAGCGATCGCTTTCGGAATCCCTGCATCAGGATATGGAAACCGTGAAAAAGGACATGTTGATATTGACGCCGCGGAAAAGGCACTTGCAAAAGCGGCTGAATTACAACAACAACTTGATAAGATTAAATCTCCCACGAAACACAGCGAGAAAAATCATGAAATGTTGTTAATTGTTGAAAAACTTCACGCCTTATATAATAGCACAAGAACGATCACTTTTCGTAAAAATGAAGAACTGGAATTAGATAAATTATCCAAACTTACGCGAAGTTCTTCAAAGAAAGAATTAGACAAATTACCTCATTCTAGTTCTTCAAAGAAAGAATATAGTGGAATAGATTTGAGGCGTATTATACCATTTGACACGCTAATCTTTTACAAACCAATCTACAAATCAGGGGGAAAAGAAACTTCTAGATCATTTAATGAAAAAGAGAAGAAGAAGATTCGTGCGTGGGATTTGGGGGTCAATGATGCTTATGGCAGCAAAGAAACCAAAACTTCTGATGATTTGAAAATCGAAAATATTGACGAAGTAACATATAAGGAAGGATATATGTATGCTAAGGAATCAATTGAATTAAGAGAAAATCTTACGAATCTTATTTTGGATCTACATCGAGGGGTAATTCCTGAAGATAGTATAATTAACGACGAAAACCAATATCTGACTTTCATCACTAAAGATAAGGATTGGATTGAGAAAGTCATTAAGAGGTATGTCAGAGAAATTAATAAGATTCTTAATAGTCGTACAAAAGTCGTTAAAAAATTGCATAATGCACAAGACAGAGATGTTAATAATATATGGTTTGAAATATTAAAAAGAATCCATAAGGAATTGAAAACCACTAAACATACCCCGACCGTTCTTTGGAAATTTCGTAAAATAGGACCTAAAGGTAAGAAAAAAATTGTACCTGTAAATCAAATTCACTGGATTTTCAAAAGTGAGAAGATGAAACTTATTGATCCTGCAACAGGTAAGGAGATTTTAGGAGGTCTTAAACAAATCAAAGTAGAAGGTAAACCGGAAAAAATTAAAATTGATAGTAATTGTTTAATTGCTCAAAAAAAAAGACCGTGGATTCCGGATTTTGATAAACTTTTAATTTCCCCTTTAACTATGACAAAGGGTTACCAAAAATTTATAGTTACCAAACTTAATGAAAATGTTATTTCTGAAAAACTTAAAACTGCAATAGAAATTTATGGCGAAAAATCTAAAATTACACAAGAATTAAAAAGACAATTAGAAGGAATTAAAAATTATAAAGATACTCATGGCTGCGGGAAGGATAAAGATTGGTATACTCCCACCAAATATTTCTGGGCTGCAATTTGTGATAAAAAATACCCACCAACACAAGAAGGGGATATTTATACCATAAGAACAGTTCAACGAATTAGTGGTAAAATGATAAAAAGTAAATATAGATTTTATGTAGGAAATTTGCTTAAAGATAATACATGTCTTCTTCAAAATGACGAGATTTTTAAGAAAGAGCAGGCTTATATGAAAACTTTGCATAAAAGTTTTGAAGATAAATTAGACGAAATTAAAAAAATCAAGGTTAAACATCTTGAAGTACAATTTCAAAAACGCGGAGAATATATGGTATTTTTCAGGACAAATGCCATTACTGATATTAAAAATTCTCTCGATAAAATACTTAAAACGAAAATTCTAGAAGCAGTTGGAGAAGAACAAGACGACGAAGTTTTAAGTATGTGGACTCGTCTTAAATCGGATCCTAAAAATAAACAAAAAGCGTCAGATATTGAAAACGCAATCTTCAACACAAATCCAACGATTGAAGAATATTATAAGCATATCGGAAAAATTGTTGTACTTTTGGACCTTCTTAATTACGAATCGGCTAAATATTCAATAGTATTCAGACAACGCATGCAAATGAATATTTATAAACCAGCAGATATTTTATTATTAACTTTTGATGAACTCTTTCCAACAGAATCTAACAACCCTGATTTGAAAAAGATATTTGAAAAAGATATTAACAGTTATATTGCTAAACGTGTTGTTAAAATTTATCAACACGAATTTCCAACAAAAAAAATGTATGTAGCAACCCAAAAAATGATGGCGGCTAATATTGAAAAACTTAAACTCCCGTGCACCAAAGAGAAACTTAAATATTTTGAAAATAATTTATTTGATCTTTACGTTTATGAGGAAAATAATAAACTGTACTGTTTAAGTATCAAAGACATAATGAAAGATATTAAACTTAATAAAAAACCTGTTAATATCTATACTGATAATAATTTAAGAATTCAAGATATTCAACTTATTAAAAATTTAATCCAAGAAAATGAAACCCAGATTCCCCCACCAAATAAAACAAGATCTATCGATAAAATGACCACCGAACAGCAAGCGTTTTATTATGATAAAGGATATCGAGATGCTATAGACAAGAATTATAAAAATATCTCAAATATAGAAGGGAGAATCTATTACGAAAAGGGATATACAGATTCGAAAGAAATGCTGTTTAATCTTTTCGAAGATGACTCGGAACCAGATGATATTATGAAGAGCCCAGATGAAATCACCGAACAACTTAAAGACGATAAGATCCGAAAAAAACACGTCGACTGGAAAGGCGAAGACGCCTTTAAAGAAGAAGTAACTAAACTCGTTGGCGAAAGTGTTGACGAAAGTGTTGGTGAAAGTGTGGGTGAAAGTGTGGGTGAAAGTGGTTTTAATTTTAACAATGTTTCGGAAAATTTTAATGATGAATTAAATATATCTGGTTGTGAAAAATGTGGTAAAACTGAAAATACTATTAAGACTGTTAATAGCCAAGGAAATACAGTAGTGTATTGTCCTAGTTGTATATAAAAATATTAATTTAAAATAAAAAAGGCCCCTTAAAATTCTTATATAAAGAATTTTAAGGGGCCTTTTTTATTTTAAATTTCATCTAAATTAATATCACCATCTCCTTCATCAGCAAATATAATATAGCAATCATCATTGTTATTATTATCATCTGGTATCTCTTTTAACTTCTGTAACCTCCTGATTTCATTCTCGCGCAATTTCATTATAATATCCGCTTTTTCATCTTGAAAATCTCTTAGAGATATTAACAAATAATCTTCAACCTTAATCCAAACTCTTTTTCTCATCTTTCCTCGGATTTTTCCAAGTCTATCTATACCATCCATACATTTTAGACTAACTCTCCCATTACCAAGCATTTTAGTTACTATTGCATATTCTTGCCCCTCTTCTTTAATTGGTAGAGGTCTTTCTTGAATAGGTCGAGGTTTTTTCTTCCTCTTCTTCTTTTTAGGCATTGTCGCATATAATAGATATATCATTTATAAATTTCAATTTAAATTGATTTTTAAATTAGATTCATTCATTATTCTTAAGAATGAAACCTAAAAAGTCTAAATCATCTTACATGATCTACCTGAACGAACAAAGGAGTTGTTTAAAAATTAGATACCCAACCTATAAAGCAACTCAAATTGTTAAAAAGGGTGCGGAAAATTGGATGAAACTTGAAGATAAAAGCAAGTACGAACAAATGGCTGCAGATGACAAAGAAAGATACAAGACAGAATTTGACTCATATAGAAAGAGCGATGATTTTGATATTAGTTCTTTATGCATTAAAGAATTGAAACAAATGTGCAGGGATAAGAAACTTAAGGTTTCCGGCAAAAAGGCTGATATTGTTTCAAGGCTTAAACAATCTAAGAGTAAGAGCGATAGTGGAGATAAGAGTGAAAGTAAGAGCGGAGGTAAGAGTAAGAGTAAGAGTAAGAGTAAGAGTGAAAGTAAGAGCGGGGGTAAGAGTAAGAGTGGAGGTAAGAGTAAGAGTGGGGGTAAGAGTGAGAGTAAGAGTAAAGATACACCAACAACTGTTAAAGAACAGATAGACAGTATATTGGAAAGTTAAGTCTCAAATTTAGAAATTGAATTAATTTAAGACTTTATTAGATAAATTATGATGGAAAAACAACTTGAGAAAATAACCATTTATTTGAATAAAAAATTAGAGTATAAGATTAAATTTTTATTAATAGAAAAAGTTAAGTCCAATTTTTCGGACAATTCCCCTTTTTTACAGGATAAAATTCGAAATAAAATTTATAACTTTTATAAGCATGGTAAATTTAAATTTGATGCCGATTTTAATCATTTAATATCTACATTAGAATCTCAAATGATTACTACAAAAGAACTTCAAAAAATCTTGGAAATTAAGGTTGAGGATGAGGTTGAGGATGAGGATGAGGTTGAGGATGAGGATGAGGTTGAGGTTGAGGTTGAGGATGTTGTATCAATAACTTTTGGAAAGATTGCAGAACATCATGTAGGAATGAAGCAAATCAAATCCAAAAATAAGAATAATATAAAGTATACATTAGATGATTTTAAACGGATTAAGAAAAAATATGAAGATATTGGTTGCAAGGTTGAAATTAAATGTTTGAATGATTCGATTAATGTAAGAGCGGCAAAGGCGTATGTTATGGTTGTTAGGAACGCGGTTAATAATATTTTTCAAAAAGATAATATTTTGATTAAATATCACAAGGAATTGACTGAAAATGTCATTTGGGATACTCAATATTATGATATACGAAGAAAAAGAAAACTTAATAAACTTAAAAGAGCAAATATGTGTGTTGATGAAGTGGGTGAAGTTGCAGATATTGATAATAAAATTGGTACCACACACCCGTGGAGTAAATTTCCTATATTATCTAAAATCAAAGCTTTTATTGAAGAGTCTGGGGGTGAAAAGTTTAATGGATTGAAAGGTGAAGGGAATCGTTATCCAGATGGCGGGCTTAAAAAACACGGTATAGGTTATCATGGTGATATAGAAAGGCCTGAAGGGGTGGTATGCGTTAGATCCGGAAAAAATCCGTCAATGGATATGCATTTTCAATGGTATCAGAATAGTAAGAGAATTGGGGAACATATCATTATTAAATTAAATGCTGGAGATATTTATTACATGTGTGCAAAAGCTGGGGGAGCAGATTGGAGAAGGAGAAAAGTTCCGACGCTACGACATGCGACAGGTGCGCCTAAGATTGTTAAATAATGCTTATTTTAGAATATGGATTATTCCGACAGACATACACATCCGTTAGATAATAATACAACAATCTTTATATGAAGATTGTTGTTGCTCATTATTTATTCTATCTATGCCCCTATATTTGGAACCTGATAAATACGTATTAGAATCTATTTTTTGACTTAATTTTAAAATTATATCATCAAATAATTTTTTTCCTTCACAATTTTTTGCACTTAATTCTATAAAATTTAAATTATGTTTTTTAGCAAAGTTATTACCTTCATCAAAACTTACTTTTCTCATATGATGATCGTCAATCTTATTACCAACTAAATATATTAAACTTTCATTTGCAAAATCTTTAATATCTTTCAACCAATTTTCTACATTTAAAAATGAGTCATAATCTGTAGTATCATACACAACAATAATAACTGAGTTGTTTCTATAATAACTCTTAGTTATTGATCTAAATATTTCTTGTCCTGCAGTATCCCATATTTGCAACTTAATATATTTAGCATCTTTAGTCACTATTTTAGAATTATATTCAACTCCTATAGTCATATTATAATTATGGAAAAACTGGTTATTAGTTATGTTATATAATATAGACGATTTACCAACACCAGCATCTCCTATTAAAACAACTTTAAATAAGTAATTATATGCCATTTTATTTTATATAAGTTTTATAATAATTTATATAAAATCATGTCCCTGATATTTTGAAACTGCCCTTCTCAGATATAAATCAAATTCGGCGTCGTCCATATATTCTGTAAATTCTTTATACATATCCTCTTTAATAAACGGTAATTTTGATAGGAATAATTTACGGAAATTACTTCTATCAGTTATTTGGCTATCATTATTTAATTGCATTTCTATTATAACATTTTCCTTGAATTTTTCATCCTTAATTTCTCTGATATACGCATTCAATCTACCCATCAGATTGCCCGCGATCTGATCTTCCCACGAAATTCTTATAGAAAAATCACCAAATCCCGATAATACATTTAACAATCGATACGCATAGCCGGTTGAACATTTTCCGGACATATCAACTAATTCTTCTATTAATCTCTTTATTAACTCGTCTTTATATTTATGAATCTGTATATATCTCCATAATATTAACACTATCCCCGCCAATGTATTCCCAAAATTACCATATATAGCCCTATCTACATCTATCCTGTTCAAAGAAACCTGAACTAATTCCTTGTCTTCCTTGCTTACTTCTTCTAAAATTGTCTTCTTTATTATCTTAAAATCATCATTTTTAATATCTTTTGGAATAGGCACATTGTTTAAAAATTCTAACATTTTTAATGCACTCTCCTCAATATCATGATGATGAATATTTTCAGCATTTTCAAATACTGTTCTTACATTACCCAATCGTCGTCCTAATAATATTATAATATCTCTTGCTAAAGACTTTGTTTTTTTATTACCTAAATTTAATAATACATCCGCGACATCTGCCCTAATATTATAGTCTAACTCATCATCCAACATAAATTCTTGCAAATACTGTAATATTTCAACTTTAATCTTATTATTTGTCTTGCATTTTTGAAGAAGGTATTGACCGGCAAGTATTCTATATCTTATATTATTGTTCTTACATCTAATGAAAGAGGTCATTATATCTTTTAAAAATAATTTTTGTAAAGATTTTTCAACTTTAATTTCTATCGATAAAATGGTCTTATATCTATAATGACATTCCAGTTCCTTATTGTTAACTATTTTACAGAAATATTTCTTGGATTTTTCCGTATATTTTTTAGATCTCATTAACACAAAAACGGCTTCTATTAAACAAGGCACAGCCACCTTCGAAAATGATAATTGTATTACTTTATCTAATACATCATAATGTTCAAAATTTTTGGCTAATTCTAACTTAAAATTAAAAGGTATAATTGAATTTAGGCAAATTTGAGTTATAAAACTTTCCAATAATTTACTTTTTGAAAGTAAATACATAATATTTAATTTATTAATAATTTCAATAATACCTTCATCAAATTTAATATAATAAAAATTAAAGGCTTTTAATCGTAAATCTTCGTCATAATCGAAATTGTGAATTATAGCGGCTAAATTATCAATTTCGATTTCTACTTTAGTATCAAAATCATCTATTGTTATATCCGATATTTTTGTAACTAATTTTTTAACATCCATTTTAATAAATACTTAGTATTTATTAAATTAAAATTACGTATATTTTTAATCAGAATTTATATCAAGATCTTGATACAGTTTATTAAGATAATTCCCCCTTAATAGTACATGAGTGCAGTTTAATCTTTGTATATTCTCTTCGGAAATTTCCAAAATATCTTGTTTTTTATTTACACAATCCAATACTATAATTTTACTATTTTCATTAAAATTGTAATTATCAATAATATTAACCTCGAGAGCCCCGTATATATGATTTGTACTGCGTAATTCCAAATTGCTATACTCGTATTCTTTTTTCTCATATTGTGTTTCGAGATGTAAATACATAATCCCCTCAATACAATTGGAAATAGCGATAAGAGAACAAAATAATTTATCGAAATCTATTTTAGGTACATAAAAATCTACCATATCACATATCAATTCTGAAGTCTTATTTTTAAAAATTTTTAAGGCCTCCTTTTCCGTGTCCTTATTTAAATAATAAACTTTTAGTTGTCTGACATAATTTACTATATGTTTTAATATATATATATTAGTATATGAATCCCCAATATTTTTTTCTATTTTGGAAAATTCTTTTGTCAACATTTTATAAGCATTTTCTAAATTTTTAGAAGATCTCTTTTGCAATGGCAATCGAATCAAACTTTGAAGTATATCCATGCAAAAATGATTGTATTTCTTAAAAATATGCGATTCAATCTCAATATCTGCAACCATTTCCGATACTTTATCTATAGCCGCTATTGTGTCATTATCATCCCAACCACTTTCCCAGTCAACATCTAAATTTTTAAATATATTTTTCACCAATCTCCTAAAAATTGTAACTTCTTTATCAGATCGAAATCTTTTCATTTCATTAGATATAGTAATCAAAAATAATTTTATATCAGAAACAGGATCATATCTATCACTCATAAATCCAATCTCTGTATGAGCCAAAGAAGACCATATATAATTATTATCTAATTCTTTTACATAACTGAATCCATAATCTATAATTTTAGGAATAAAACCATGCGTCGGTATACATACACAATCATTTTCATTCAATACAAATAGCATTATTAAATTCTTATTGCAAGGTTTCATCAATAAATTACACGAATGTAAATCATAATGCGTAAAATTTTTACTCGCTTGAGATTCAGATAAAGCCAACAATACCTGTTTAATAGTTGAAAATATTATTTCATTTGAAATACTCA
>Ga0114999_10002148_pt1 | contig 26477 bp, 27 predicted proteins | sample ArcticOcean_MG_C_3_FD_89820 | JGI IMG/M metagenome (GOLD analysis project Ga0114999, IMG submission 89820) | Marine microbial communities from western Arctic Ocean - ArcticOcean_MG_CB8_126 | ecosystem: Environmental > Aquatic > Marine > Oceanic | place: Arctic Ocean: Canada Basin | collected...
AACTCCGGAAATGGCCCAGGAAGTACATGGCGAGTTACGAAAAATACTTATTACCCTGTTGGGTAAAACGATTGCCACTAAATTAAGAATTCTTTACGGCGGCTCTATGAATCCAGATAATGCTTCAGATTTACTTGAGCAAATAGATATTGATGGTGGTTTAATTGGTGGCGCTTCATTAGACGCCAAGTCTTTTATTCAGCTTATTGAAATAGCGCGCAGTAAACAAAAGAAAAAGTAAAACCAGACCACTTCAGGTTTTGTTAGTAAGCCAACCCCTTTAATAGTTTAAAGGACGGTGACGCAGGAGAGTAATTCTCTTTCTCGGCAATGAGAAGAAGCTTTTAGTTATAGAGGTTCGATCACAATAAGATCGGCACGGCGGTCTTCTTGCATTTGAGGTTCGGAACCTTCTGTAACAGCTTCAAGATCACCCATCGAGACAGTTTCAATTCGGGCTGGGCTAATACCGAGATTAGATAAATACTCATCCACACTATTCGCACGGCGATCCCCGAGAGAAAGATTATATTCAGCGGTACCACGCCAATCGCAGTGGCCTTCTATGAGCAAGCGATTTTGGGGATTAGACCTTAGATACTCCGCTGCTTCATCAAGTTTATAGCGTTCATCAGGTCGAATAAAAGTCTGGTCAAAATCAAAAAGTATCAACGGTAAAACACCTTCAACATAATTGCCTTGCATTCCGTCACCCCGCATTTGTAAACCTGCCGCACCTGCACCGTAAATATCGGTCGCGTTGACCCAATCAGGCCTGCTGATTGTAGGCCCACCTAATTTCGTGTCATTTGGATTGGGAGCTGCAGATTGCTTGCAGCCAACGGAAAATAATAAGCAAAAATTAACGATGATTGTAAATAAGCAAAACCTGATCATGGTATAATTATATAATTGCATTTATTCTATTACATCAAAACTTTTAAGGTGCAAGCTATTTATAATAGAGGAGACTAAGATAGATGACAGGCGACTTACATCCGATAACTGATGAACCCGTATGCTTGTTAATGGATAATGGTTCACTCAAAGCTGAAGCGATATTGAATTTAAGGATCATTGCTGGAAAATTATCAAAATTAACACAAAGGATAATCCGGCCGGTATCATTGTTATATTCCAATGAAATAGATAGTGCTCAACTTGGTGGTAACTCTGCAGAAATTTTTGAACCTACAATTAATACTTTGGCATTGAAAGGTAGAAATGATTTTTTAGTAATTCCACTTTTTTTCGGTCCAAGCAGGGCATTGAGTTGCTATTTGCCAGAGCGTATAATCCAACTTAAAAAAACTCATACTCACTTAAATGTGCGTATTGCTCCGTGCTTAGTACGGGCTGATGATGATGATGAGAATTATTCGATGGCAAAAATTCTGGTCAATGGAATTAACCGGGTAATAATAAATAAGAGTTTAAATTATCCTGCTGTAATCCTTGTCGACCATGGAAGCCCAGAGATCAAGGTGAACGAAGTACGAACTTTTCTTGCCCGACAGTTAGAGATATTGTTGAAAGGTAAAGTTAGAATATTGGCGGAAGCATCAATGGAGCGGAGAAAGGGGAGAGAATACTCGTTTAACGATCCTCTATTACTGCATCAGCTGAGTGAAAAAGATTTCAATCAAGGTGATGTAATTATTTCTTTACTCTTTTTGTTACCTGGAAATCACGCCGGTATAGATGGTGACATCACACGAATGTGTCTCGAGGCCGAAAGACGAAAACCTAAATTGAGAACTCACGTTACAGAATTGGTGGGATCCGATGAGAATTTAATAACTCTTCTTAAAGAGCGAGTAGATCACGAACTACTCGCTTATGAATAGAGATCAGCTAATAGATCTTTAAAATTATCCCCGATGAGCAAAGGGATATGAAGGGAATGAATGATTACCTACCTAATTGGTGATACTCGTGCTTTCAATTAATCCCTGTTCAATCGCATAGCGAGTAAGGCTGGCCACATCATGACGATCTAGTTTTTTCATCAGATTTGTACGATGATTTTCTGCAGTCTTCACGCTGATATTCAATTTTGCGGCTACTTCTTTTGTGCTATTGCTTTCAGCAATGAGTTGAAGTATTTCCCGCTCCCTGGCTGTTAATATATCTATACTTAAAGCTTTATTAGGAGAGGGGTTAGCTACAGCTTCTCGCAGGAAATGTGCAACTTCGGGGCCAAAATAACTGCCGCCATTGGCTACTACCTGAATGCCTTTTTTCAATTCTGAAAGGGGAGCTGATTTTTCGACAAATCCGTGGGCGCCCGCCTGCAAGAGGTCTCTTACTAAGGCTGGATTCTGGAAACCGGAAAATACGAGAACGCGTGTGCTTTTGAGGTGTTTTGTCAAACGTCGAAGGACCTCTGCTCCATTTAGACAAGGAAGCATGATATCAAGAATCACAAAATCCGGTTTTAATTCCATACAAAGGTTATAGGCAACCTGGCCATCACCCGTTTCCGCCACGACTTCGAATCCGGGTTCAGATTGCACGATCTGCGCCACCATTTCCCTTACAGCGGTCTGATCCTCGATAATTACAACACTATTCATGTAGTTAAGATTTTAATATAGGCTATAAAATGACTCAATGATCATTTCAGTAATTACGATAAATCTGCAATAAAAAACAACGTGTTTATTTGAAAATCACAACTAATTGGTCATTTCAGATAGGCAAAAGATAAATATCTGTTTCAGAATCAGAATTGAACAGCTTAGAGTCCATATCAACAGGTTCAATGAGAAGTTTGGTCTTGCTATGAAATTTAGATCTTGATCGAGAATAGTATTACAATTTCGAGCATCATTTACAAGATCTGGCTTGATGTATCGATAATGAACCCCAAAAGTTGTCCTATGATTCCAAGATTGGCGGATGATTTGATAACTGGACTCTTGATTCCATTTATCCATCTATATGGATAAAGAACCTTCTAGATACAACCTGGGTAAAGCAATCGGACCTGGGTTGCTGATGGCGGGAGCGGCTATTGGCGTATCACATCTGGTTCAATCAACAAGAGCTGGAGCCAATTATGGCACGCAATTGATTATAATTATCCTCCTCGTCAATTGTTTCAAATATCCTTTCTTTGAATATGGCCATCGTTATGCGGTGGCAACAGGAGAAAGTCTTATGCATGGTTACCGCCGATTGGGGCTCGGTTATCTCTATGGCTTCTTATTTTTAAATTTTATCAGTGCCATCATCAGTATTGCAGCAGTAACTTTCGTAACTGCTGGCTTAGCCCATAATCTATTGGGTTTAGAACTAAGCGAAACGATCTACAGCGTCGGATTGATGGGGATTTGCGCAGTTATAATTATCGTGGGACACTATATATGGTTAGATTATTGTATAAAAGCTATTATGGCACTCCTTTTTATTGCTACGGTGATGGCATTCATCGTAGCTCTAGCTCACGGGCCAGTTGCGGGAATGGATTATAGAGGGCAATCGGCTTGGAACATGGCAAACATGGGATTTATCATCGCTCTTATGGGCTGGATGCCTGCACCGATTGAGTTATCTGTATGGCAATCGCTCTGGATCTTGGCGAATGAGAAAGCAAAGGGGAGAAAAACGTCAATTAAAGAGGCCATGTTTGATTTTAATTTCGGGTTTTCCCAAAATGTTGTGCTTGAGATAATGTTTCTAATGTTGGGATACCTCGTTTTTTACGGATCTGGGGTAGAACTTGAAAAATCAGGTTCAAAATTTGCTATGCAAATAGTTAAGCTATACACCAATCATTTAGGGGAGTGGGCTACACCGGTCATCTCAATCGCCGCTTTTACTGCGATGTTTTCGACTACATTGACGGTAATTGACGCTTACCCGCGTTCCCTGGCTGTAGGAATTAAATTGGTTTTTAAAGATTTTCGCTTAAGCAGTCGACACTTACAATGGATTTGGGTCGGAATAGGGTGCTTGATTAGCTTGATCATTATAAATTCTTTTTTAGATCGATTGACCGCACTCGTTGATCTAGCAACGACTATTGCTTTTCTTACGGGCCCTATTTTTGCTTTCCTTAATTATCGCCTCATTACATCCCCCTATACACCCAAAGAATTTCAACCGGGCAGGGGAATGAGAATAATCAGTATACTAGGGCTAGTTTATTTCATTACTTTCGGGGTTATTTTCATAATTATTCGCTTTTTCTGAGTCTTAATTGACGAAAATTGCTCTTTCATTGCCGTTCCGAAAAGAAAAAAATTAATCCTATTAGCCACTCAGTAGTCACTACACTGTTTTCTATATAGATTTCAGCGCATAATGTTGATTTTGGGATTGAGTTTGTCCCAGAAAAATTGAGTATTACGGCATCAACATCGATAGTTCTAATTTGATAATGCTATCTATATGGCAAGAGACTGGTTAAAGGATGTTTCAGATTATTATGACGTCATTGTCATTGGCAGTGGATTAGGTGGTTTAACGGGCGCCAACTACCTTGCCAAGTGCGGTCATTCAGTTCTGCTTTTAGAGCACCACTATCAGTATGGTGGTCTAGCGACCTGGTTTCGCCGTAGGGGAGGGCATATTTTTGATATTTCCCTTCATGGTTTTCCGATTGGCATGATTAAATCTTGCCGAAAATATTGGACCAAAGAGATTGCCGATTCCATTGTTCAATTGAAGAACGTACGTTTCATCAATCCGCAATTTAACGTTTGGACAACTTTCGATCGAGGTGATTTTACGCGTCTATTTGTCGATAGATTCAAAGTGGCGAGGTATAAAGTAGAAGGCTTCTTTAATCATATGAAGAAGATGAACTTCTATGATGAAATAAAACAGACGACGGGTGAATTATTCGAAGAGTTTTTTCCGGGACGGGATGATATCAAGCGACTTTTAATGGAGCCCATTGCCTATGCCAATGGGTCATCCCTGGACGATCCAGCCATTACCTACGGTATCGTTTTTTCTAATTTTATGAATAAGGGGGTATACACTTTTAGAGGTGGCACCGATATATTGATTAAAAAGATGGTTAAAGAAATGGAAAAAAACGGTGTTCATCTCCGTAAATGCTGCCTTGTGGATAAAATAATTACTACTGAAGATGAAAACACGAGACGTATTACAGGTGTCGAGGTAAATGGTCGGCAGATACGCTGCAAAGCTATACTATCAAACGCCAATATTAAGAATACTGTTCAGCGACTGGTCGGCCCTGAAAATTTCCCCAAAAACTTTGTCGGAGAAGCGGAAAAAATTCGCATCAATTCAAGTTCCTGCCAAGTATATTTAGGTGTCAAACGCGGAGAAAAGATCCCCTTTATTGGCGACCTTGTTTTTACCTCAGAGGCAAAAAATTTTACGAGTGAAGAGCTGGTAGATATGCACACTTCCAGTCGAACTTTTTCTCTTTACTATCCGGATACACGCCCACATCTGAAAGAACCCAGGTATAGTATCGTTTGTTCACTGAACAGTAATTGGGAAGATTGGATTACGCTCTCGGAAGAAGATTACAAACGAGAGAAGAACCGAATAATCGAAGAATCCTTAAGCACTCTGGAAAAACTCATTCCGGATATTAGAAGTAAACTTGATCATATCGAAGCTGCTACTCCTCGCACGATAAACCATTACACGAAACATATGGGGGGGACTTCTTTCGGAACCAAATTTGAGGGTCTTAAGGTATCTATGGATCTCCCCAAGAATCTAAAAGGACTTTACCATGCAGGTTCCGTAGGGATAATTATGTCCGGATGGTTAGGGACCATTAACTACGGAGTAATCACCTCGCATAAAATTGATAAATACCTTGATGATTTTAAAAAAGCGTGAACAAGGGTTTTCAAAAATCACCCTTAAGCATTTAAGGTTTCATCGCTTATAGTAATACGCATAAAACGCAGTTGATTTCTGCAAAGCGTAGCGAATCATCTAATCATTCGTGAAGGAAATATACCAAAGCATTCCCCATCGACCTCCGTTTCTTTTTGTAGATGAGATAATCAATATCACTGAAGAGGCGATTACAACTACGAGAGAAATACGTGAAAATGAATTCTATTTTGAAGGGCATTATCCTGGAAATCCATTAATGCCCGGCGTATTGCTCTGCGAATCGGTCTTTCAGACGGGTGCTATCTATTTGCAAAATAAACTAAGCCAAGGTGATGATTCTTTAGAAGGTCATACGCCTATTCTATCGCGGATAAAAGAAGCTAAATTTAAAAATATGGTGAGGCCCGGTGATACAATTACGATTGAAGTTGTATTCAAAGAAACATTAAGCAAATTTCATTTTTTGCACGGCACAATCAGATCAAAGGATAAGCTTGTCCTAAGCATTGATTTTGCCCTTGCTTTGATTGAGTAAGAGGTGTGGTTTTATCCCGTTGAGGGGAAAGTGTGCTTAGTCACAGCTTGTTATAGCCCCTACCTACGCTCTTAATAAACTATTATAGAATGAGTTTTCTTGAAATCGAAAATAAAACTTTTCTCGTTTTCGGTGTAGCGAACAAGAAAAGCGTTGCTTGGTGTATTGCAAACACCCTTGAAAAGGAAGGGGCAAAGGTTATTTATAGTGTTCGTTCAGAAAGTCGTAAAAAATCATTATCGAAACTGCTAAAAGATAGATCCGTATTAATCTGCGATGTTGAAGATCAAGAACAGATTAGTTTATTAGCGAAAGATATTGCGGCAATATCCAGCTCCCTTGATGGAATTGTCCATTCTATCGCCTTTGCCAATTACACAGAAGGCTTTAAACCTTTTCACGAGACCAAACGTGAGGATTTCCTACAAGCGACAACAATTTCAGCTTTCTCCCTTGTTGAAATTTGCCGTGCGTTGAAACCCTTGCTTACAGAACAAGCATCTGTTGTCTCAATTGGTATCTCTTCAGACTTGGTGACTGCGGAAAACTACGGTTATATGTCTCCTATAAAATCTGCCTTGGAAGGTTGTGTTCGTAATCTTGCAAAGTCATTTAGTAAGAATACAGCTGTTCGATTTAATACGGTCAATGCGGCACCGTTGAAAACCAGTGCTTCAGCTGGTATACCCGGATATCTGGAAAATTACCTCTACGCGGAAAAACTTACTTTTCGCAAACGAGCTGTTGAAACAAAGGAAGTTTCAGATACAGCAGTATTTTTATTGAGTGAACGTGCGAGTGGTATAAATGGACAGGGAATCGTGGTCAATGCGGGCATGGATTTAAACTATTTTGATCACGAAGTGGTTGAGCTATCCATGCGACCACCCCTATAGATAAAGATGCGATTTGAAGACGTATGCATCGAATCGATGGCTTACGAACTCCCCCCTGTAAGCTGGAGTTCAGAAGATATCGAAAATAAACTTGGTTCTCTTTATGAACGCTTGCGGCTTCCTCATGGTCGTCTCGAATTAATGACGGGAATTAAGAAAAGACGATTCTGGGACAGACCTATTTTACCATCTGAAGCCAGTGCTCTAGCAGGAACAAAAGTATTGGCTGAATCTCAGATAAAAAAAGAAGATATTGATTTACTCATTCATGCGGCAGTCTGCCGTGACCGATTGGAACCAGCGAGCGCATCTTATGTCCATCATCATCTCGGTCTTGGTGGAAATACTCAGACTTTTGATGTATCTAATGCCTGTCTCGGTTTTCTCAACGCAATGAGTCTCGCGGGCAGTCTAATACAGAATAAACAAATTCGCAGAGCAATGATTGTCGCAGGCGAAAATGGCCGGCCGCTAGTTGAAAACACGCTTAAACTTTTACTTAATCCGCAATTAGACCGTAATTCAATTAAACCTTATTTCGCCAATCTTACAATTGGTGCTGGAGCTGTAGCATTTATTCTTTGTCATTCATCGCTCGCTCATGAGGATTGCCCGAAAATATTAAATGCCATTGTCGAAACGGATACCAAGCACAGTGAATTATGTGAAGGCGATGCCACAGCCGAGGACGGGCTGGCAATGGAAACAAATTCAGAGCAACTACTCATTGCAGGCATAGGAGTGGCCGAACGCGCTTGGAAGAAATTTAAGTCTGAAACTCTTTGGGATGAATCCACACCGGACAACATTATCTGTCACCAGGTTGGACGAGCGCACCAACGTCAACTTTACAATGCCCTTAATTTGGATTTAGATAAGGACTATTCAACTTTCAGCTATCTCGGTAACGTGGGCTCAGTATCACTGCCTTTAACGCTCGCAATGGCAAGAGAAGAGGGGTTAATAAAAACAGGTTCTAACACCGCATTATTAGGCATAGGGAGCGGTATTAGCTGTATGATGATGGCATTATCGATGTAACGATTAAATGCTTAAAATTAACGAAACACTTTATCCTCTTTATCCATTTGATAGCCACTATCTGGATATCAATGAAAATAGGTTGCATTACCTCGATGAAGGGGAAGGGGAGGTTGTGTTGATGTTGCACGGCAATCCCACCTGGTCTTTCTATTATCGAAATTTAGTAATAAAGCTTCGTGATCAATTCCGTTGCATTGTTCCCGATCATATGGGCTGCGGGCTTTCGAGTAAACCCCAAGAGTATCCATATCGACTTTCTACGCATATCGCAAATGTAGAACAACTAGTAAGTAAATTAAACTTCAAACGTTTTCATCTTGTTATCCATGATTGGGGCGGCGCAATTGGAATGGGCCTGGCAAAAAATATGCCGGATAGAGTAGGGAAAATAACAATTCTAAACACCGCAGCCTTTTTGTCGCAGCAGCTTCCATTACGTATTAAATTATGTCGAACGCCAGTCTTAGGTGCTGTGCTGATTCGAGCATTTAATGTTTTTACTCGCTATGCATTGACAATGGCTACCGTCAAAAAAGGAGGACTTAAAGGAAAAGTTCGAGAAGGTTTTCTCTTTCCTTACCATAATTGGCGTAGCCGAATTGCGCAGTTACGCTTTGTCCAGGATATCCCGATGAAACCAAAAGATTATAGTTATCCTTTAATGCAGGAGATTGAAAACAGTCTTCAGAAATTTCAAAAAAACCAAACTCTCATCTGTTGGGGTGAAAAGGATTTCTGCTTTAATGATGGCTTTTTAAAAACCTGGATAAAGCATTACCCAAACGCTGAAGTCCATAAAATATCGAATGGGGGCCATTATGTCTTGGAAGATGGCGGAGAAAAGATACTAATTTTAATTAGGGATTTTCTTCTTAGGAATTGATGGGGGTGCTTGTATTCTTCCGTAAATGGCACCGAGTTCCTTGAGGTGGCTTGTGCTACTCTGCTGAATATTGCTTAAGGCTTCTCGGGTGTAGCGCCATTGCCAGTTTCCGAAGGTGCGGCCAGGTGAATTCAAACGCGAATTTGTTCCTAAATTAAGTAAGTCTTGCATCGGAATAACCGCGATTCGACTGACCGTTGCATAAGACGCACGCACGAAATCCCATGCAATATCATCTCCTGAAACGCCAAGATACTGTCGGACGCGGTGCTTAACCTCCTTAGAAACGGATCGATACCATCCCCAGGTCGTATCATTATCATGTGTGCCAGTGTAGAAAACACTGTTCGCATTTACATTATGCGGTAAGTATAAATTATTCGCATCATTATCTTCAAACGCAAATTGTAATACACACATTCCCGGTAGTCCAGTTTTGGCGAGTAACTCTCTCACTCTAGGTGTAATCATACCCAGGTCTTCCGCTATTAACTGTGCTTCGGGAATCTGTTTTTTTAACTGAGTAAAAAAATTTAATCCTGGTCCACGAGTCCATTTTCCTTTTCGCGCATCATTGGATCCAAAAGGTACTTCCCAATAAGATTCGAATCCGCGGAAATGGTCCAGTCGAACGATATCATAGAGCTTAAAGTTATGTCGCAACCGATTCATCCACCAGGAATATGCATTAGATTTTAAGTAATTCCAGTTATAGAGTGGATTGCCCCACAACTGTCCGGTGGATGAAAAATAATCAGGTGGAACACCCGCTACTGAAGTAGGTCGATGCATCTTATCGAGCTTGAATAATTCTGGTTGAGCCCAGACATCTGCACTATCTAAAGATACATAGAGTGGAAGATCACCAATCACTTGAATACCGTTTTGATTAGCAAATCTTTTTAACTGACGCCACTGGCCGAAAAACAGGTACTGAAAAAAAAGATGGGCTTCAATCGTCTCCTCTATTTTTTTTACAAGATCACTATCTTTTGCCTTTTCATATGAGCGATAGGGTGACCCCCAATCGACCCAGGATTGAGCTTTGAAATGGCCTTTTAGAGCCATGAAACAAGCAAAAGGATAAAGCCATTCAGCATTCTCTTTTTTGAATGTATCATAATTTCCGTATTCTGATACTGAAGATCCATTGCTCCAAAATCGTTTAAATGCTAATCGTAAGACGGGCCATCGAAGATAATACTGCCGGCCATAATCTACCTTATCATCAGCTAGTTGCCGTAAATCATTTAAGTCGTTAGATTTTAAGAAGCCATGTGGTATCAGGGAGTCTAAGTCGATGAGATAGGGATTACCGGCAAAGGCAGAAAAACATTGATAGGGGGAATCCCCATAACCTGTTGCTCCTAGAGAACAAAGTTGCCAATAAGAAATTCCACTAGCTCGCAGAAATTCTATAAAATTAAATGCGTCTTCTCCGAAAGTGCCAATCCCTGTATCGCCGGGAAGTGAAGTCGGGTGAAGTAAGACACCAGCGCCTCTTTTTTGAAGCCAAGAAAATAAAGTAGAGGGGTTCACGGCCTTATCATCGGATAGGTTACCCTAAATCGACTAATTTAAAACTAGACATAATATATATTGTGCGAAATACATTATACAGTCAAATATCGGTGATTTTATTGCAAATAGATGCGTATTATTTAGCTAAACCCCAGTTTTGGGAAAACGGATAATAGATAAACATAGCCTTACCAACGACTTCCGCTTCAGGCACATAGCCGAAATAGCGGCTATCAGAACTCTCATCCGAGTTATCACCCATCGCATAGAAATGATCAGGAGGGATGGATTCTACGGAACCTTCGCTCAATCGTCGCACATTAGTATAGCCTTCGTATTCATCTTCACGGTTAGCATTTTTGACAAAGACATTTACTCCTTCAATCGGCAGGCCATTCCTAAAAAGGACAGGGGTCTTTATTTCAAGTTCATCGCTACCCCTTCCTGCAAGACGTTTAATATAGTATTTATCGTCTGGCACCCCTCCATTCATACGGGTTAATTCTTTTATATTCCGTGTACGAAAAACAAAGGGATCTCCAATATCAGGGTGGATGAAATTGTAACTAAATCGATCAACAAATAGGGCGTCACCCGTCAGAATATCAAAAGCGAGCACGGTATCACCTTTTTCGAAGTAAACACCTGTTTTAAGCAGAGGGATACCTGATTCATAGATAATACCTTGATTTTTATTTCTCCGAGTGAGCCAATCCACTACGCTATCTGTTTCGGGGGCAAATCTTTCGTGGAGAACTTTGTACAATGAGAAATCTGCCGGTACCGTTAAGCCCGAGGCAACTTTATCTAAATACATCGTGTATTTACGTTTTGAGTTACGAGATATCCCCCATTGACGTCCCCTGACACGCTCATTCTTAAAATAGCCATAACTTTCACCGATTTCACCCTGGCTGAAAAGAGGCAAAAGCAATTCACCACTAGCAGGTGCCTTGAGCTCATAATACTTCGCACCAAAGAGGATCCAGCGCCCTATTCGAGATGCTTTATTTGGTTTTCCTTCACCGTCATCATATATTTCATAGGTCATCCCATTATAAGTGGGATACATAGAATTCGTGGGTATTTTAAAAGGTTGAAAGAAAAAGGTGCGAATCCCGATAGCGAGAATAGCAACGACAAGAAAGGTTTCCACATTTTCCGCCCAACTGCTTCGAGGATAAAAACTACCAGCACACTTGCTGAGAACTTTTTTTAATTTATCAATGGCATGCTGAATATTTTTTTCATCAATCAATTGCTGATTCGTTAATTGCTCTAATTCAAGAGTCGCCTTTTGCAATGAATCAAATTGCTCTTCACTAAGAAGGTCGCAGCGGTAGTGGTACACTTTGTCAGCTAACCGAAGCCAGTATTCAGCATTCTTAACGAGCTTTTTTTCTAAACCAGATTTTTTACTCATTAACTAATATATATTTCTTCAGCTCGATCTTAATACCTTGATAAAAGCATCCTGAGGGATAGAGACATTGCCAACTTGTTTCATACGTTTTTTACCCGCTTTCTGTTTTTCAAGGAGTTTCCGCTTACGTGAAATATCGCCGCCGTAACATTTAGCTGTGACATCTTTGCGTACTGCCTTAAGAGTCTCACGAGCAATAACTTTACCACCGATTGCGGCTTGAATAGCGACCTTGTACAGTTGAGGTGGAATAATATCTTTAAGTCGATCACATAGCGCCCTCCCCTTAGATTCTGCTTTGCTCCGATGACAAATCGATGAGAAAGCATCAACCGGTTCAGCATTAACAAGGATGTCAAGCTTGACCAGGTCAGCTTCGATAAAGTCAGCATATTCATAATCCATCGAACCGTAACCTCGGGTTATACTTTTCAATCGGTCATTAAAATCGACAAGAATTTCGTTTAATGGCAATACGCCATGAAGGATTAAACGATTTTGATCAAGTGATTCAGTGTGATCACAAATTCCTCTCTTATCCATAATCAGTTTCAATATATCACCAATATATTCTTTTGGAGTATGGATAGTTGCGCGAATAGTCGGTTCTAAAATGGTTTCGATAACCGTCGGATCGGGAAATGCTATAGGGTTTTCAATTTCAAATACTTCACCGCTATTAGTTCTAATTTTATAAATAACGCTCGGATAAGTTGAAATTATATCAAGATCGTATTCACGACGGATCCGCTCCATAACAATTTCCATATGAAGTAGCCCGAGAAAACCACAGCGAAATCCAAATCCCAGTGCACTAGAATTTTCCTGTTGGTAGACAATGGCTGAATCGTTGAGACGCAATTTTCCAATGCTTGCTTTTAGTTTCTCATAATCAACTGTATCCAATGGATAAATACCACTAAATACCATGGGCCGCACTTCCTTATAGCCTGGCAGCATTTCTGCGGCTGGATGATTAAATTTAGTGATAGTATCTCCTAATTTAATGTCTGCTACGTCTTTAATATTTGTAACGATGTAACCAACACTGCCGGCATTCAAGGTGTCACATACTTTCATATCAGGAGAAAACCACCCTACCTCCCTCACTTCGGCCTTACATCCGTCACTCATCAATAGGATTACATCTCCAGCTTTTAAAGAACCTGAAAATATGCGGACATAGCAAATTACTCCTTTATAACTGTCATATTCACTATCAAAAATGAGAATACGATCTTCTGGGTAGTCAACCCAACGCGGTGCGGGCACTCGGGATATCACTGCATTGAGGACTTCCTCAATTCCTATCCCATTCTTAGCACTGGCTAACAAAACTTCATCCGCTGGAATAGCTAGAATCTCTTCAATTTGATGCTGTACTCCAGCCACATCCGCACTATTTAGATCGATTTTGTTAATCACTGGAATGACCGTGAGATCCTGGCTCATTGCCAATTGTGCATTCGCTACGGTTTGAGCCTCAATTCCCTGAGCGGCATCAACAAGCAGGACTGCGCCTTCACAAGCGGTTAGACTGCGCGACACTTCATATGAGAAATCGACATGACCGGGTGTATCAATAAGGTTTAAGCAATACTCTTTACCGTCTTTTCCCTCATGGGTCATTGTAACGGGATGGCTTTTAATGGTAATACCTCTCTCACGCTCAAGATCCATGGAATCAAGAACTTGATCTCTCATCTCGCGCTGCACGACAGATTGAGTCAATTCCAGAAGACGATCTGAAAACGTAGTTTTACCATGATCGATATGAGCAATTATAGAAAAATTTCGAATGTCTTTAGAGTTATTCATTAATAAAAATATAGCAGATCAGAAAGTATCAAAATGAATGAGAATTACATAAAAAACAGATTATCCCTGCGAAGTTAATACGTGTTCAGCATGACTATAACGCCATACCAGAGAACTCGTATTGGCTGGACACTTTCCACGTTCTATCTATGCGGCGCGCTAATCCAGCTAAAACTTTCCCCGGACCGCATTCATAAAATTCTGTGACGCCTTGAGCGCCCGCATAGCGCATACAATCTATCCAACGTACAGGAGAAACAATTTGATTAACTAATAATCGCTTAATTTCATCTACATTGCGGACTTCACTTCCCGTGATATTAGACAATACTTTTATCGATGGATTATTGAATGTGTAATCTACTAAAAAGGTTTCGAATTCTTTGCGTGCAGGTTCCATTAATCTACTATGATAAGCGCCACCCACTTTTAGTGGCACAGCCATCCGAAAATCGCCGTTTTTGGCAGCTTCAACAGCTGCCTCGATTTGCTTTACGCCTCCTGAAATAACGGTCTGTTGAGGGCTATTATAATTTGCAATTTCTACATCATATTTTTCACAGAGTTCTGTGATCGTTGATTCATTGCCGCCAATCAGGCTGGCCATCGTCCCATCGGTAATTTCACAAGCCATTTGCATAAGACGTGCACGTTCAGCCACAATTTTCAAACCGTCGGTGAAATCAAAAGTGCCTGCTACGGCGTGTGCAGTTAGCTCACCGAGGCTGAGTCCAAGAACGACATCAATTTCATCGATACTTCCGGCTTCCCGCAAAATGGAATGAATAGCATAGCCACAAACAAATAGTGCAGGCTGGCATATTTTCGTCTCCATGAGCAAATTTTCTGGTCCCTCAAACGAGATCTTAGCCAGATCCCAACCGAGTATGTCATTAGCGGTAGCATAAAGATTGCGAGCTAATCGTGAGTTTTCATACAGATCCGCTCCCATTCCGACTTTTTGAGCACCCTGCCCAGAAAACAATAGCCCTATTGCCATATTTGGTCTGAAGTAATAATCGCCCTACTGAAAAGATCAACCGGTAAGTTAAGAAAGTCGACCCGCAATCAAAATGAATCCAATTGGGGAAGATATTTATTTAAATTGTCTTCAGTTGGCTGGTAAGTTCGTTCTTTAACAGTATAATTTTCAACCGGTTTAATTAAAACTCCATCTGAAATATTTAAACGGCCAGGATTGTAGTCAATATTGGCGGAATTTGAAATTTTATCAGCGCCTGGTAATCTATAGGTAGCAGTAACCGGGATCTCCAGATCATTTAAATAAGGATTTATTGCTTGAGACGATAATTCTGTCTTGGTGTTTATGGGTGAATTGCGAAATTGCTGTAATTGTTCAGTTCTGTAGTATTCCGTGCCATCGAGTTTTCCATTGATTGATCCACCCTCGATGAGAGAAGCTAATGGGTTGAATTCATCTAGGGGGGATGTAAACATTAACACATTCTGACGATTAGCAGAATGATACAGATTCAGGATACTTAAATCACCTAAATTGCTTAATGGGTTCCAAAAATTAATATCATAATCTAATTCTGAATAATCTGTTTTTCCCTCACCCGCTTGTTCTTCATTTTTAATTCCCGCTATTTCTTGTTCTAAGACATAGCGATCAATCAAGCGCAATCCGCTTCCAGGCTCAAGTAAGCTCTTTTTTTCGTTTTCCGTAAGAATCTTTATTCCTGAGAGCTTCTCCATCCCAACGAGTAGCCAATTCTTTTCATCTTCTTCGGCTCTCTCTTCCTCCTCAGTCTTTTGGGGTATAGTCGAAACGGAGTGTTCTCCAGGAGTAGGAGTCACAAATGTTAAATCTAATCCGGAATTAAGCGTTACTTTTGGATCACCGATATTATCTTTTTCCTGTGATAGTTCATCGAGACGTTTTAATTCTGCTCTCGAATTCTTTAGGAATTCACGGTCTACATCTCCATTAGCATAGAGCGTTGATGCCACAAAAAGGCACATTGCCAGAATCCACAAAGGTAAATTTAACCTTTTAACGTTATGCATAGCGTTAGACAGGAATATACTTCAACTGACGATACCGCCAGTACTGAGGAATATCCCTTTAAGATTTATCTCCAGAGACTTTGCATTCGGGGAAAAAGCCAAGCCGTCTTCTTTGCTAATCATCCCCGCTTTGATTAGTCGATAGAGATCAGCATTATAGGACTTTGAACCGGATTCTTTACTGCCGGCATCGATTACGGAACTAATTTTTTCATATTCACCCTCTTCAATGACCCTGCGCCCCATAGCATCAACAATAAAAATCTCCTGGGCTGGAACCCTCCCCGAGCCATCCAGGTCTGGAACAAGCCGTTGTGAAACAGTGGCCTTTAATGCGCCGGCAATCTGCCGTCGCATATTCTCCTGTTGGTCTGCAGGGAAAAATTCAAATAAGCGCTGAACTGCTTGCTGAGCATTTGCTGAGTGAAGCGTTCCAAATACAAGGTGCCCCGTCTCCGCCGCGGCTAGCGCGGTCGCGAAGGTATCATGGTCACGCAACTCCCCGATAAGTATAATGTCCGGGTCCTGGCGCAGGACCGCTTTCATCCCAAGTTCAAAAGAAGGAGAATCTATACCTACTTCGCGTTGATTAAACACACTCTTGACATCGGTGTAAGTAAATTCAATCGGATCTTCCAAGGTCACGATATGCTTATCCATGTTATGATTAATCCAGTTTAACATACAAGCTAAGCATGAGCTTTTGCCGGAACCGGTAGCACCACAAATAAGAACAATCCCCTCCTTATGCTGGCAAAGTTGAATTAGCGTTTCCTCTTCGTGATTCATTTCATCAAATGTCGGAGGGCGGTCTTTGACGTGGTGAAAAACCATACTAATAGTACCACGTTGATAGAACCCGTTAACGCGGAATCGACCCAGTGAGTCCATGCTATAGGAATAGTCGATTTGGTTATCATCATGCCAGTTCTCAATAAACTGTTCCGGGCATGTCGTTTCTATAAAGTCGCTTACCATCTCTCCGCTAAGAGGATCCATATCTACAGATTGAAGACTGCCATTTAGACGGAGCATGGCTGCTTTATCAGACTTGATATGAATGTCGCTTGCGCCATTTTCCACCGCGAGAGTTAAAAGGCTGTTAAAAGTATCGATTGATTCTGTCATCTTATATTAAATGATTAATAACTTAATTATTAGATTTACAAACTGAGGTGAAAAAAATTTTAATACTTTATTATTATTTCTCTCTTCTCTAATAATGATTTTTAACCATAATCTGTAATTTAAACCAATATAAGTATGAACTCAACATCTATTTCCGGGGTTTACACAGCTCTCATCACACCTTTTTTTGAAGGTAATGTTTGCCATGAAGACTTGGAGAAACTGGTAGAGTATCAGATCAAAGAGGGAATTGATGGTATCATTCCCGTTGGCACCACCGGAGAATCACCCACCCTAAAGCCCGAAGAGCACATTGAAGTAATTCGCCATTGTGTGGAAATCTCTGCTGGTCGAGTTCCGGTAATCGCGGGAACCGGAGCCAACTCGACAGAAGAAGCCCTGGAATATACGAAGAAGGCTGATCAAGCTGGAGCCGACGGGTTTCTCCAAGTTGCGCCCTATTATAATAAGCCAAGTCAGGAGGGATTATTCCGACATTTCGGATCGATCGCCGAAATTACAGATAAGCCAATTGTCCTTTATTCCATCCCCTCTCGTTGCGGAATAGAAATCGCCATCGATACCGTTGAACGTCTCCGCTCACAATATCCGCACGTCAATACGATAAAAGAAGCTGGAGGGTCTTGTGATCGTGTTTGCCAATTGATCAACGCCATGGGGAATGATATTACAGTAATCAGTGGAGATGATAGTTTAACTTTACCCTTTATGTCAGTGGGCGCAAAAGGCGTCATTAGCGTGGCTTCAAATCTCGACCCAGGTGGTCTAATGAGAATGGTTCATGCCGCCCTGGAAAATGATTATACTCAAGCGACTGAACTGCATATTAAACTTTATCCACTTTTTAAAAATTTATTTATTGAAACGAGCCCTGTTCCTATAAAGTCAGCTTGTGCTCAAGCGGGAATTATTCGATCACCTGAAGTACGACTTCCTCTTTTCGCAATGACTGCACATAATCAGAAAATTCTCGATCATACCTTGAATGAACTGGGAATTAAAGTAGCCTGAACACTGTCGATGGCATTAAAAGTATTGCTTAATGGATCTAAAGGACGAATGGGGCAGACTATCACTGCTGCTGCCTCTATGCACGATGCAATAATCCAAGCGGCAATTGACATGGGTGATGATCCCGCTGATGTCATTGAGGATTGTGATATCATTCTTGATTTCAGTTTTCACAGTGTAACTTGTGAAATCCTGGAACTTGCCAAAACCCACAATAAGCCAGCAGTTATAGGAACAACCGGGCATAGCGAAGATGAAAAAAAGTGGATAACTGAATTTTCTTCTTCTATCCCTATAGTCTGGGCCGGAAATTTCTCTATCGGTGTTAACCTGTTATTTTATCTCACATCCATTGCCGCAAAAGTTCTGGAAAAAAATTATCACCCGGAAGTGGTAGAGATGCACCACTGTCATAAGAAAGATGCTCCCAGTGGCACGGCTGAATCCCTTGTCGAAGCGATCCTTCAAAGCCGCAATCTCAATCCGCAATGTGTGCGCCATGGAAGGCAAGGAATAATGGGCGAGCGTAGTGATGATGAAATAGGCGTTCACGCTCTGCGGGGAGGTGAAGAAGTGGGTGAACATACAGTGATTTTCGCAGGACCTGGTGAACGGGTAGAATTAGCGCATAGAGCGGGCAATCGCCACGTATTTGCCGAAGGTGCTTTAAAGGCTGCGCATTGGGTTATCGACAAATCACCAGCATGCTATAGTATGCAAGATGTTTTGGGGTTAAATGATAGATAGGAGTCAATCCGTTAACTTTTTAGACCATAATAAAAAATGATTGCCACCATTGATGGCATATTGACAGAAGCGAGCCCACTCCTTGCGGTGATAGAAATCAACGGTTGGGGATATGAGGTAAACATTCCCGTTACGACGATGGAGAAACTCCCTTCCGTGGGGAAATCGGTCAAATTGTTCACCGTGGTTGTCTATCGTGAAGATTCACAGACTCTCTACGGTTTTCATAACCGAGAGGATCGCGATTTTTTTAAAATACTCGTATTTAAGGTTTCTGGGATTGGACCAAAAATAGCGCTTAGCATTATGAGTAAACTTTCTGTATCTGTTCTCAAAAATGCTATTGCCGCATCAGATATTGGATTATTGTCAAAATGCCCTGGGATTGGTAAAAAAACTGCTGAACGGCTCGTTGTAGAACTAAGAGATTCGGTGAGTGTTGTTGATAATGCGAATCATCAGCTACGATCATATGACAAAGATAAGAATTCCCTCGATGTTGATTATCGAATTCAGGATGCAGTCATGGCTTTAGTCGCACTGGGTTATAAGGCACCTGTCGCCGACAAGAATGTACGACGTGCTCTAAGAGAACTTCCAGCAGAAGCAAGTACTGAAGAAATTATTCGCTCTGCTTTAGGCTGATTGTAACAACAATGGAAACACCAGCTTCATCGTTGAAATCTCAAACTCGTCAAATCGCTTTCAAATTGATTTCCACGCGATCCGGCAGGCCCCAGTAAAACTGGCCTAAAACTTTCATCATCGTAGACGGGATAGTACCTCAATTCTTCATTTGCACGAAGAATAAGGTCTTTATTAAAGCGATTGGGGACGTGCTTAAACGCGTGCGTGTCTCTCGCTATTCGAGAACCAAATTCATCTAACCCCGATGTATATTCAGCTAATTCGTTCATGCCATCTATGATTTCTTTTTTAATTACCTCTTGATTTGAGGCAAGCACTACCAATTCGTTATTTTCTAAATTGGGTTTATGGACAGGTTCTGTCTTCTCAACAAATTCAGCGGAGGTTTCAACCAATATATTATCTTTATGACTACCCATAAAAACCGCACTTATGATAACAAAGGAAAGACAAACGGATGCTGCCATCGCCCCAAAAATCAGATTGAAATTCGACTTTTTTTTGCCACTTCTATTTTGAGCGTCTGTGGCACTACCAATAATTTCACCGCTTCCAAAGTCTACTGTGATTGTTTTGGCTTCCGAGAACAATTCAGAATTGATATTATCGATTTGCTCAAATTGCGAAGGGCCCGCTCTCATTCTCATCAGAGCAAGTTTTGTTGCCTGATGTAAACGAAAGTAAAATGAGAACAGTTTTCTTTTCTCTTTGTTTGCGTTTATCTCCACTTTGAGAAGAGAAAGCTGATCTTCAGAGATTTCCTTATCAAGATATAAGTTTACTAACTTCCTGAATTTAGAAAACATCATTGCGCATTACTTCCAAGTTTATTTCTAAGGCTATTACGTGCCCTGGCAATTCTACTTTTTACGGTACCTATACTTATATTTAACTTATTCGCAATTTCATCATAGGTCATATCATCTGCTATGCGTAAAGTTAAAATCTCCTTATGTTTCAAACTAAGTAGAGGCATGCACTCCCCTACTCGATCGACAAATTCGCTGGACAGCAATTCATCGTAGGGGTCCCGTCCTTCAGCCGGGATGATATCGATCAAGGTTGCGGCGCCTTCATCCGAAATATTTTGATCAAATGATATGGATGCATCACGTTTCCGACGCCACCAGTACCAATATTTATTATGTGCCAGGTTTGTGGCTATTTGAAACAGCCACGTCGAAAAAGAGGAGTCACCACGAAATTTCTGCAAACCTCGGAGAGCCCGAACAAAGGCATCTTGTGTAACTTCCTCTGCATCTTGACGATTTTTCAATAATTGCATTACTCGAGCGAATATTCGATCCCAGTAACGGGACACCATCTCGTCAAAAGCTGACGCATCACCGCTCTTGATCCTATTCACTAGAACTTTGTCAATAGAGAGATTCTCAGTTTTAGTAGACATATCTTTTAGTATTTTCAATAAGAGTATCATGAGACTACTTTTGTTCCCATAAAACTGCTGAAATCATCAAATGTATACACCATTATATTTTATAACCGTATATTAACCAATTTCTTGAACTATTTTGTTGATCCGACGCGTGGGTTGTTCGCCAATCTAAAGCGTTAGCTATAATTCAGCTATGGAAGCAAAATTATTTGTGTCCAATTATTAAAAAAGATTAAGCTTATAATAGTAATAACGAACAAAACCGGGAATAGGTTACTAAAAATTTTACTCTTTTGATTATAAAATCAATTATATAGCAACATCGTTTACACTGGGAATTTGTAGATTGTAAAAAACCGGGTTATTCACCCTCAAGAAACACTTTTCAAGAGTATAAATATGAAGAAATGGACGGGAACTTATAATGTTATTGCGATTGGAGCAGGGACCGCAGGTCTAGTCACTACTTCCGCTATTGCGGGCTTGGGTGGTCGAGCTGCACTAATCGAAAAAATAAAATGGGAGGCGACTGTCTTAATTTTGGCTGTGTTCCCAGCAAAGGACTGATCTCTTCGGCACGGGTAGTTCATACTATCCGCAAAGCCGAAAATTGGGGATTAAAATCACAGGAACCGCAATTTGAGTTTTCGCGTATTTTTGAAAGTATGCGTGCGCGGCGTGCAATAATTGAACCCCTTGACTCCCAAGAAAGAGTTGAAGGTTTGGGCGTCGATGTTTTTCGCGGGGATGCTAAATTTATATCACCCCACGAGGTGGAAGTGAATGGTCAGGTATTGAGAGGCAAGAATCTCGTGATTGCTTCTGGTAGCAGAGCGGGAATACCGCCAATTCCCGGTCTCAGTGAAATCTCTTATTATACAAATGAAACTATATTTGATGAACTGAATGAGAAACCGGAAAGTATGATTATTATCGGCGGAGGTCCGATTGGCTGTGAATTAGGTCAAGCCATGAATCGCCTTGGGGTTAATGTATACCTCCTGGATCTTGCTCCGCAAATTCTTATTCGGGAAGACCCAGAAGTCAGTGCCTACGCCCGTAAATATTTGGAAGATGAAGGAGTAAACATTTATACGGGAATTAAAACTAAAAAATTCAGTCAGTTAAATGGCAAAATCCACTTGGAATATGAAGGGTCACCTACCAGTCCAGGAGATGGTGGTAATGCCACCCTTGAAGTGGATACAGTTCTTGTTTCGGCCGGCCGCATACCCAATATTGAAACACTGAATCTAGAAGCCGCCGGGGTTGAATTCGATAAGCGCGGTGTTAAGGTAAACGAATACATGCAAACGAACCAGCCGCATATCTGGGCCGCTGGAGATGTTGCCGGGTCCTACCAATTTACCCATGTTGCTGATTTTCAAGCACGCACCGTTGTACGTAATATCCTTATGCCCTTCTCTTTGTTTTACAGCAAAATGGACTACAGCGTAGTCCCCTGGTCAACTTTTATAAGTCCAGAAGTTGCTCGAGTCGGACTCAATGAAACTGAAGCAAAGGAGCAAGGAATCGATTATGATCTTTACACTTTAGAAATGAAAGAAGTTGATCGCGCTATTCTTGATAGCGCTGACCATGGTTTCATAAAAATCCTTACCGAAAAAGGAAAAGACCGTATGATTGGAGTAACTATCGTTGCCGATCATGGAGGTGATCTTTTACACGAATTCGTGCTCGCAATAAAATATGATATTGGTTTGGGAAAAATCGCTGCCACTATTCACGCTTATCCAACTTTTGCTGAATTAGCGCGTAAGCTTGGGGATCAATATAATCGTAGCCGATTAACTCCCAGAGCAAAATCTATATTCACTTGGCTTTTTAAACGTCAAATAAAGTAGTTATACAAACCTTTTGGTTTTATATTTTGATGATAAAAGATAAGTTATTATGGCCATTTAAGAAGATCTCATGGAGACTGGTTGTTGGATTATTAATTATCGTAATCTTTCTTTCACTTGCTCGTTTTTTGCCACTCAACGATTGGCTCGATACATTTAACAATTGGGTTAAAGATTTAGGTTTTATCGGGTACATTTTATTTATCGCAGTCTACGCTTTAGCTGCTGTTTTATTTATTCCCGGATCTGTATTAACCCTGGGTGCGGGTTTTGCTTTTGGTGTAATTGGTGGTCTTATCGCCGTTTCCTTTGGCTCGACCCTCGGTGCGGCCCTTGCATTCCTCGTCGCACGCTACCTGGCCCGCGATAAAATCCAAGCTAAACTGATCGCGAATGCAAAATTTAAATCAATTGATTCTGCTATTGGTAAAAAAGGAGGTAAGCTTGTTCTCCTCCTACGGTTGAGTCCTGTATTTCCTTATGTCTGGCTTAACTACCTTCTAGGTTTAACAGCAGTAAAATTTTGGCATTATCTGATTGCTAGTTGGTTGGGAATGATACCTGGGACTATCTTATACGTATATTTAGGCTATATCAGCAAAGCTGGTATTGAGGACACTTCTGGAGTTAGCGGAAAAAATACATTAGAATATGTGTTTATAGGGGTGGGATTACTGATTACAATAATCGTAACAATCTATGTTACTTCCATCGCACGCAAAGCACTTTCTAATACAGCGCTTCAGGATATTGCGGAAGAATCAATCTAACGGTATTAGCGATACTAAGAATATGCCCATCTTAATAAAGTTTCATTTTATTATATCAGGCTTCATATTTTTATTATTCTTCGCTTATAGCGCTGATGCATCTACTACCATTGATCTTCCCAGTGGAATTGATCATACTGAGTTTAGTCGTATCCTCAATAAATACGTGAATACACAGGGTCTTGTAAATTATCAATCTTGGAAAAAAGATGAACGTGATCAAATAGCCCTAAACAATTATCTTTTACAATATGCCGATGTCACTGAGAAACGGGCAGAGGGGAGAGAAAAAGTAGCCTCTTTAATTAATGCTTATAATGCTTTTACACTTCAATGGATATTGGAAAATTATCCCACTGAAAGCATTCGTGCACTTCCAAATTCATGCACTGAAAAACGCCACATCATCGGCGGAAAGAAAGTTTCCCTCGATGAAATAGAACATGATAATTTACGCCCGTTAATTGGTTGGCGCGTGCATTCAGCTATCGTCTGTGCTGCGCGTAGTTGCCCACCCTTGCAGCCTACTGCCTATACGATAGAAAACTTAGATATGATGATTGATGCAGTTTACAGTCAATGGTTGAGCAATCCTGCGTTAAATACCTATTATCCTGAAAAAAATGAGGTCGAGTTATCACTTATTTTTAAATGGTTTGAAGACGACTTTAAGTTATTAGGTGGTGTAAAAAATATTCTCGTAAAATATAGTCCCAAAGAATATCAAGTATTCTTAGTAAAAGATAATTATAAAATAAATTTCAGAGATTATCATTGGGGTTTGAATGACCAGAGTAGCCTTGGAGAAAATTACCATTACAGTATTTTTAAGTCGCTTTTTTAACTCCCTCAATAAGGCACATAAATTATGAATAAAATATTAAACTCTTTAGCAAAAGATTTAACAAAAGAATGTCCACGCAGTCCCCATGAAATATTGGGCGGTTATGTCATTGCGGCACGCATGCTGGATAAATGCAGGGCACTGGTAAATGACACCAATGGAGAGTATCATTTTGACTGCCCTTTAGATGGCTTTTTTTTAAATTTTGCAGGTATTGGTAGTCTCCCATTTAAGCAATTCATTGAAAGTGGTGCTAATGACGAAGAAGTGGCTGCTTGGATCACGGAACAATCCCAACACTCTGAAGATACCATTAAACTCTGGAATCTTAAAATGCGCCAAACCCGTATCACCGATCTCCCTGTTCAATTACAGTTATTTCTTGAAGGTTACATAAGAGAATCGATTCCCAAAAATCGTCGCGTATACACTTGGTTTGATGTATATGATATCGAGGAAGGTATAATTTAAAATTCTCCTGTTTTCTTATACTTATATACTAATATATATTTCTAACTTCCTGAAAATCTCTTCATTTAATTTTCTTGATCGATAATTCAGTTCCAGGTTTTATATAATATAAGCAGTAGAATCATGTCTAGCCCGCTTAAACAAATATACCGGTGCTGCTACTCCACCCTCGTTCTCTGGACAATAGCGGTATTATGGCTTTTCGATATCCTTCGAATATTTTTCCTTGTTGGCATCCCGATGGAAAACATCAACTATGCGGGTAGCCTTGAACTAACCACGATAATTTCAATAATAACTTCATTGATTTTAGTGTGGTTTTTAAAAAGCGAGATAAGCTCTGAAGGAGTTTGTAGTTACACGTGTTGGGGGAATACGTCTTTCATCCCGTGGAATGAAATTGCTGAAGCTCACACGCTTAGCTACTTAGGTCTGGGCTATTACCGTATAACAAGTGATAATGGGAATCGCATCTATATCGCCAGATATCTCTCGAGACAAAATGAATTTGAGATGATAGTATCTGCTATTACGCATCGCGAAAATCCTCTGCGCCTCTGTATTGAGGAACAGAAGAAATCTATTGCTTAGGGCTAAGCCCTGTATGTCAACGCATGACAGAGGGCCACACTTGCAGCATCAGCCTCGTCAAATGTTAATTCAGCTTTTATTCCTAAAAGCTGTCCTACAGTTCGCGCTACCTGTTCTTTACTCGCTCGACCATATCCGACTACCGCTTGTTTTATCCTCAACGGGGGATATTCGGTGATCGGAAGATCTCGCAGTGCGGCTGCGGCAATTGCGGCGCCGCGAGCTGCTCCGAGAATCTGCGCGGTTTGAAAATTTTGTACATAAATTGTCTGTTCCACGGCAACACAGTCTAACGGGTATTTGCTTATCACTTCGTCAATTGTTCGTGATATAGCCGCGAGGCAATCTGGCATTGTCAGTTTCGGCTTCAGCTTGATCGTCTCTCTAAATAAAAGCTCCGCCCGTTTATTACGATTAAAATCCAAAACCGCTAACCCCGTTGAACGAAGACTAGGATCGATACCCAGTATCCTGCCATAGAATTCCTCACCCAGCTTAAAATCGCCTTTACCCCAAACGAAATTGTTTTGTTTTTCCCCATCTATTTTTTCCGTCCACAGTCTTCTCGCTGACTTACGTGCCATAAGAATATTCTATATTAATAGGTTAGGTAATATCAAATAGAAACAATTCGTGTCTTGTTCGATCCGGATGATGAAGTATTGAGATCCTTCCAAACCTGACTGAAGGCTTCACCTAGTTCGTGCCACGTTTTCCGTGAGGTATCACTACCCCCACTTATTCTTACTACACGCTGCATTTCGTCAGGAGAGTATTTCATTGCCGCCAACACATGTGATGGACCTTCTTTGCCACTCGCACAAGCCGAACCCGTGGAAACAGCAAATCCGAGTTTATCCAGTCGTATTACCCACCGTGTGTTATCATGCTGTGGCAATATCAATGAAACTGTGTTCCATAATCGGTCCGTATCATTCCCGACAATTTTTACACCCGGGACACTATTCATTAGAATATTCAAAAATTCATTTTTCC